>JAABUL010000663.1_pt1 | contig 72682 bp, 77 predicted proteins | sample 5559151 | NCBI WGS metagenome assembly JAABUL01 (sample SAMN10711876, study PRJNA513368) | rock metagenome | isolation source: Antarctica rocks | place: Antarctica: Victoria Land, Pudding Butte sud | reverse complement strand
CGACGTCGCGGTGGCGCAACTCGCGGCACGCCTGATGCTCGGAGCCTCCACGGCCGGAAGCGTCGCGGCGCCACGCTTCGGCTTCGGTGCAGTGCCGGACGGGCCGGCAACCGCCGTACTGGTCGGGGAAGATTGCGACTCGGCGCTGGCGTCCCGGCTGCGGGTCGCGGGGCACCGCCTCGAACCGGGTCCGAACGGAATGCGAAACGCCGGGGCCGTGTCGCGGCTGCCGAATGCCCGCCTCGAGGCCGTGTCAGACACGGGCGAGGCCGCATGCTGCGCGGGGCTGTAGGGCACATCAGGACTCCGGGCCGACTCGCCGGTGCCTTTCCGCCCCGCGGCGGCCATGCGAACCCCTCGTTTGACATCCCGTGCCTTGGCTCCTAACCCGGCTCCGAACAACCGCGTGCGGGCGGCGGCACAGGACGGGGAGGCCGGGATGGCGGGGCGTCTCGAGGGCAAGACGGCGTTGTTGACGGCGGCCGGGCAGGGGATCGGCCGCGCCACCGCGGAGGCCTTCGTGGCCGAAGGCGCCCGTGTGGTCGCGACCGACCTCGACCTCGGTAAGCTCGACGGCCTCGCGGGTGCCGACTTGCGGGCCCTCGACGTGCGCTCGACCGACGCCGTCGAGGCCATGGCGCGCGCAGTCGGCGCCGTCGACGTCCTGTTCAACTGCGCGGGCTCCGTTCACCACGGCACCGTGCTGGACTGTTCCGAGCGCGACTGGGATTTCTCCTTCGACCTCAACGTCAAATCCATGCACCGCACCATCCGGGCCTTCCTGCCCGGCATGCTGGAGCGGGGCCGGGGATCGATCGTCAACGTGGCGTCGGGCGCCTCGTCGGTGCGCGGCATCCCGAACCGCTACGTCTACGGGGCCAGCAAGGCGGCCGTGATCGGGCTCAGCAAGGCGGTGGCGGCCGATTTCATTAGGCGCGGCATCCGCTGCAACGCCATCTGCCCGGGCACGGTCGAGAGCCCCTCGCTCGACGACCGCATCGACACGCTGGCGGCCTCGACCGGCCAGGGTCGGGCCGCCGTGCAGCAGGCCTTCGTGGACCGCCAGCCCATGGGACGGCTCGGCACGGCCCATGAGATCGCCATGCTGGCCGTCTATCTGGCGTCCGACGAGTCGAGCTACACGACTGGCACCATCCACCTTGCCGACGGCGGCTTCTCGTTATGAGACGAGCCCGATTCATCCTCGAGCGCCTCCGGAGCCATGGGCCCCAATGCCGCCAGCCCCGACCGACAGCCTGACCTCAAATGTGACGCCGGTCGTGGCCGGCGCCCACGTCACGGCGGCGGTGTTCCTGGGCCGGACGCCGGTCCTGGCGCTCGGCGACGGCACCGTGCTGTTCGCCGGCGACGCACCCCGGCGCGTGGCGGCCCACCCTGAGGGCGCGATCCTGGCGGCGGCGGCCGACCGCGGCCGCATCGTCACCGGGGGCGACGACGGCCGCGTGGTCTCGACCGGAGAGGACGGCGTCGCGGAGGACCTCGGCGCCGAGAAGGGTGGCTGGATCGACGCCGTGGCGCTGCACGGCTCGGGCGCGGTCGCCTGGGCGAGCGGGCGCAACGTCAAGGCTCGCTCGGCCAAAGGTGAACTGAAGAGCATCGCGGCCGCTTCTTCGGTGCGCGGCCTCGCTTTCGCGCCCAAGGGGTACCGGCTCGCCTTCAGCCATTACAACGGCGCGTCGCTCTGGTTCCCCAACACGGCCGAGGCACCGCAACTGCTCGACTGGAAGGGGTCCCACCTCGACATCCTATGGTCGCCCGATGGGCGCTTCGTGATCACCACCATGCAGGAAAACGCCATGCACGGCTGGCGTGTCTCCGACGCGAAACACATGCGGATGTCGGGCTATCCGTCGAAGCCCCGCTCGCTGTCCTGGTCGCCCGACGGTCACTGGCTCGCCACATCGGGCGCGGAGGCCTGCGTGGTCTGGCCCTTCGAGAGCAAGGACGGCCCGATGGGCAAGGCGCCGCGCGAATGCGGCGTTCGCCCGGTTCGCGTGTCCCAGGTGGCGTTCCATCCCCGGGCCGGCGTGCTGGCGCTGGGCTACGAGGACGGCCTGGTGCTCATGGTGAGGTTGAAGGACAATTCCGAGATCCTGGTGCGCCACGAGGATGCCGAGGGCGGCGGCGTCTCGGCGCTCGGCTGGAACGAGCCGGGCACGCAACTCGTCTTCGGCACCCGGAACGGTGCGGCCGGGGTCCTCACGCTGCCGACCTGAGGGCACGAAAAAGCCGGGCGCTCGGCCCGGCTCCGACGTCGCGCGACCGGACAGGTCCGATCACCTCTTCTTCATCATCGCCTTATGCATCGGGCTGTGGTGGACCATGCGCCCGTGCTTCATCGCCCTGCCGCGGTGACGCGTCATCATAGCGCGATGCTTCATCATCATGCCACGGTGCATCGTCACCATGCGGCCGCGCTTCATCATGCCGTGTCGATGCATCATCATCGCGTGATGTTTCATCATGGCGCTGCCATGCATTGTCATGGTCCGGCTTTGCTTCATCATCATGCCACGATGCATCGTTGCCATTCGGCTCTGCTTCATCATGCCACCGCGACGCATCGAGCCCCGATGCATCGTGGCTCCGCGACGCATCGTGCTCTTCTGCATGACGGGCTTCCTCATCGTCGGTTTCGCTGCCATCATGGGTTTCGTCATGGGCGGCTTCTTGGCCAGCGTGGCCGAGGGTCCGGTCGGTGACGGCGTGGCGGCCGGGCCGGTGGGTGACGGTGCCGGAGGCGTCGCGGGGGCCGGCGTCGTCGCGGCAGGCGCGGGCGCCGCGGTCTGGGCCACGGCCGAGACCACCCCGAAGGTCAGGAGCAGGCAACCGGCGATCAGTTTCTTCATGACGTTCTCCTCATATCCCTTAGTCCTTATCGACCCGCCGAGCCCGCTGATGGGCGGCAGACCGCAACTCGATCAAGGCCTTCCGCCCTGAATGTGCGGTGAAGCCGGTTGGCTCGATCGTTGCGACATGGCCCGAGCCGGGCCACACGTGCCACATGCAAGCCACAAACGCCGTGCCGACGGCGGGGATCCTCGCCGATGCGGATCAAGGTCATCAATCCGAACACCACGGCGTCCATGACCGAGGCGATCGCGGCCGCCGCCCGGGCGGCCGCATCGCCCGGCACTATCGTCGTGGCCACCACGTCGCCCACCGGGCCGGCATCGATCGAGGGGCATTACGACGAGGCGCTGAGCGTGGTCGGGCTGCTCGAGGAGATCCGCGCGGGCGAGCGCGACGGCTGCGACGGCTACGTCATCGCCTGCTTCGGCGACCCCGGCCTTCTCGCGGCCCGGGAGGCGGCCCGCGGCCCGGTGCTCGGCATCGCCGAGGCGGCCATGCATGCGGCGAGCTTCGTGTCGACGGGTTTCAGCGTCGTCACGACGCTCGGACGCACCCGCATCATCGCCGAGCACCTGCTGCGCTCCTACGGCATGGAGCATCATTGCCGCGGCGTGCGCTCGACCGAACTCGCGGTGCTCGACCTCGAGGATCCGGCCTCGGACGCCCGCGCCAGGATCCTCGCGGAATGCCGCCGTGCCCTCGACGAGGACGGTTGCGGTGCCATCGTGCTGGGCTGCGCCGGCATGGCCGATCTCGCGGCCGACCTCACGCGGGACCTCGGCGTGCCGGTGATCGACGGCGTCGGCGTCGCGGTGCGGTTCGTCGAGGCCCTGTGCGGGCTCGGCATCCGCACGAGCAAGCGCGGCGACCTCGCCGAGCCGATCGCCAAGCCGTTCACGGGCGGGCTGTCCGGCATGGCCTGGCGTCGCTGACGCGCCCCGAGATGACGCTGCTGACGCGCACCGCTCACCCTCATCGTACGGCGTCGATCGCGATCCTGCGCCGCATGAGGCTGCGCCGGCCCGTGATGGTGCAGCCCTGGGTGACCAGCACGTCGTAGTAGAGGTCGGCGACAGCGCCGCTGCGGTCAAAGTTGCGGGAGGGCGACGCTGGGTCGAGGATCACCGGATAGGCGATCAGCGGGCCGCTGGCCGCGCAGGCATCGTCATAGAGCGTCGGACCCGCCAGGAGCAGGCGCGGAGCACTCCAATGCAGGAGATCGCGCGAGGTCGCATCATAGAACCCCGGCACCGGGAACACGCCCGCGTCGGCCTTGGCCTGGAACACCGCGAGCCAGAGCCCGCCCGGCTCCACCTTGACGATCGAGCCGACCGGCGCCGGGAACGGCGCCACCGTGGCGCAGGGTGCGGTCTGCGGCTTTGCCCGATAAGGATCCCCATAGGCGACCGTGAAGGCGCGGCCGTCCCAGGCCCGCCAGGCGCGCGGGTCGGCCGGGTGCTCGGAGCGGAACAGGCAGACGCCCGCCTCCTGATCGGATCCCGCGGCCCGAGCGTCTCCGGGCGCCGGAGCGAGGCCGGCCTCGGGGGCGAGGCCGGGGGTTCCGGCCGCTGCGGTGCCGCCCCGGCTCCAGCCCGTGGTCGAGGCCATGAAATATGCGTACCGCCCGTCGGACACGATGTTCGACGGATTGAAGAAGCCGCGATGTCGGCCCTGGTCACGGTCCTGCCGGAATGGCGCCGAGGCCACCACGGTGGCCGGTCGGCTGAAATCGTCGCCGCCGTCGGTCGACCGCGCTTCCAGCACCGTGTTGAACCAGCACTGCATGTAGTCCGGGAAGCGGCATCGTCCCGGATGTTCGTTGGCCTGGTATTCGTGATGGATCAGCGCCGACACGGTGCGGCCGTCGTCGGTCCAGGTGGCGGCGATCCAGCTGCGGTCGTCGTAACGGGCCGGGTCGGCATCGCCGTGTGACGGATAAACGACGTGGCAGTCGATCTTCAGGCGATCGAACGACGGCCCCTTGAGGGCCCGGTTGTCGGAGTGGAGACCGAACAGCGCCACGCCGCCGTCGGCACCGCGGAACGCCCGGACGGGGGCGTCGGGCACGTCGTCGGGGTCGCAACCGTCGTGCGGGGCCGCGAAGACGGTCTCGGGTGCGCCCGGCGCCAGGGCCACGTGCAGCCGCGGCGCCTCCTCGGCGCCGGCGGGCGCGGCCGCGAGGCCTGCCAGCAGGAGGGCCGGCCATCGCCACGCGCGTCCACGTTTCATGGGGTGCCCTTAGCGCGCGCGCGGATGCGCGGCCCGATAGGCCTCGATCAGGCGTGTGGAATCGACCGCGGTATAGACCTGGGTGGTCGACAGCGAGGCGTGCCCCAGCAGCTCCTGGATGGTGCGCAGGTCGCCGCCGCGGCCGAGCAGGTGGGTCGCGAAGGAATGGCGCAGCGCGTGCGGCGTGGCGCTCGCGGGCAGTCCGAGCGCGCCGCGCAGCCGTTCCACGGCCAATTGGATGATGCGGGGCGACAGGGCCCCGCCGCGGACGCCGACGAACAGCGGCCCCGCGCCCGGCAGCGCATAGGGGCAGAGCGCGAGATAGGCCTCGACGGCACGCCCGATCGGCGCGATCACCGGAACCATGCGGGTCTTGCGGCCCTTGCCCGTGACGGTGAGGCTGTCGTGGCCGCCGGTCGGCGCCGCGTCTCGGGTGAGGCCGAGGGCCTCGCCGATGCGCAGCCCGGCGCCGTAGAGCAGGGCCAGCACGGCCGCGTCGCGCGCCAGCACCCAAGCCGGGCGCTCCTCGTCGGCCCGCAGGGCGGGGTCGGCCATCGCGACCGCGGCTTCGACCGGAACCGGTTTCGGCAGCCGCCGCGCCAGCTTGGGGCTGCGCACCGTCGAGAAGACCGCCGCGGTCCCCTTGCCGGCGCGTTCGAGGTGGCGCGCAAACGAGCGCAAGCCGGCGAGGCTGCGCAGCAGCGAGCGGCTCTCGACGCCCTCCGATCGCCGCCGCGCCATGAAGGCGCGCAGGTCCGTGGACGACAGGGCCGCGAAATCCGCGAGGTCGGCCGGCTCGCCCCGGTGCTCCGCGAGGAAGACCAGGAACTGCCTGAGGTCGCGGCCATAGGCCTCGACGGTCTCGTCCGACATGCGCCGCTCGCCGCGGAGCCGGGCCAGCCAGGCCCGAGCCTGATCGGCGAGGTCCGCTCCCGCCGGAGCCGGGAAGACCGGCAGGGTGTCGTCCGGAGGCGATGGGCGGTCGAGCATGGCGAACTCCTCCACGACGGACGTTAACGCGGCGTTTCGGCCCGGCCCTGCGATCCCGCCGGCTTGACGCCCGGGAGCCCGGTCTCCAGAACCCAAAGACATGATGGAGCAAGGCGGCACGATGGTCGATAGGATCGACGTCCTGGTGGCGGGTGGGGGCATCGCGGGGCTGGCCTTCGCGGTGGCGCTGCGCCGCGCCGCGCCCGGTGCCCACGTCGCCGTGGCGGATCCGGCCTTCGGTGCCGCGCCGTCGGACGGCCGCCGCAGCTTTCGCGCGGTCGCGGTCGCGGCGGGTTCCCGGCGCTTTCTCGATGCGCTCGGGGCCTGGAACGCGGTCGAGGCCTCGGCTCAGCCCATCGTCGAGATGGTGATCACGGATTCGCGCGACCACGATGCGCCGCGTCCGGTGTTCCTCGATTTCGACGGCGAGGCAGCGCCCGGCGAATCCTTCGCCCATATGGTGTTCCAGGAGGATCTGCGCGGCGCGCTGCTGATCGCGGCCCGCACCGTGGGCGTGGACCTGCTGCCGACCCGCATCTCGGGGTTTCGCCCGGCCGGGTCGGGGCTCGCCGTCGAGGCCGAGGGTCGGGCGTCGCGCACGCGGCTGCTGGTCGCGGCCGACGGCGGCCGGTCGCGGCTGCGCGAGGCGGCCGGCATCGCCACCGTGGCCTGGGACTACGATCAGGCCGGGATCGTGGCGACGGTGTCTCACGAGATCCCGCATGACGGGCGCGCCACCCAGCATTTCCTGCCGGGCGGTCCCTTGGCGGTGCTGCCCATGCGGGCCCAGGACGGCTCGGAACGGCGCTTCTCGCTGGTGTGGACAGCATTGCCGGCCGAGGCCGCGCGGCTCGTCGCGCTGCCGTCGGCCGACTTCCTGGCCGCGCTGGAGAGCCGCATCGGTTTCGGCTACGGCGCCCTGAGGCTTGAAGATCGGCCGAGCGCGCATCCGCTGCGTCTGGTGCTGCCTCGCCGGCTCGTCGCGTCCAGGTTCGCGCTCCTCGGCGACGCCGCCCGCACCATACACCCGCTGGCCGGGCAGGGCCTCAACCTCGGGCTTCGCGACGCCGCGACCCTGGCCGAGGGCGTGGCCGAACCCCTTAACCTGGGCCTCGATCCTGCAAGCCCCGACGTGCTGGCCGCCTACGAGCGCGCCCGGCGCTTCGACTCGGTGCTGATGGCCGGGGTGACCGACGGGCTGAACCGGCTGTTCTCCAACGACAGCCTGCCGGCGCGGCTGCTGCGCGACCTCGGCTTGAGTCTCGTGGACCGTGTCCCAGCTTTGAAGGAGGCCTTCATCCGCGACGCGTCGGGCCTGTCGGGCACGGTGCCGGACAGGTTCAAACGCTGAGCCCGTAGGCTACGATTGCCCGAGACGCCGGCGCCGAATGGGCATCAGTCCTTCGACGGAGCGAGCGCCACGAAGTTATCGTCGAGATCGGCAGGCTTGCGGGACAGCGACGCCTGGGGACCAGGCTTAGCGGCAGGCGCCGACGCCTGGGCGGCTGGGGTCGCGTCGGGGGTCGACGACTCGCCGCCGAGGTTCATGACGCGATCGAAGAAGGAACGAGTGGCGCTCTTGGGTTCTTCCTTGGCGTAGGCCGACGGCGCGCTCGCGAAAGTGGCCGCCACCGTTCCGGTCGCGTCGTTCGGCTTGCCGGCCTTGACCGAGGCCATGACGGCCGGTTTGGCGCCCCTCGGCCCAGCGGCGGCCGGCGTAGCGCCTTTTGCCGCAAAGGAGACGCTCGGCGGCGTCTTGGGCAGACCGTCCACGAGCGCGGCGGCCGTCCCGGCCTCCTTGGCGGCCGCGATCTGAACCGCGACGGGCCTGGCCCTCGGGCTGTCGTCGAGGACGATCTCGGTCGGCGGGGCCGCGATGGCGTCGGGCCGGCTGACCTCGGCGAAGCGGTGCGAGAAGGCCGGGTTCTGGCCGCCGTCCTGGTAGACAATGCGGATCGGCTTCACGCCCCTGGCGACGAGGCTCTGGATTTCGGTGTCGTCCTTGGCTTGCTTTTGGTTCACGGCCCGCACGACCTCCTGGTCAAGGTCGAGCGGCGGGCAGGCCGATTCGGCGTCGAAGCGCTCACCGCTCTTGGCGCTGGCGAAGACGTAATGCTTGTTGCACACTCCGACCGGCGTCTGCAGCTTGGTGACTTCGAATTCGTCCGCACCCTTCTTCAACTCGCGCCAGAACCCGATGTTGGTGTCGAGCCTGTGCTTGGCCATGTTCTCGGCCGTCATGCGAAACGGGAAGCTCTGCATCTGTACGTTGTGCTGGCCGCCCGCGAAGGCTTCCCGCATGATGGCGTAGATCTCTTCGATTTGCTGATCCGTCATCGAGAAGCAGCCGGCCGAAGAGCAGATGCCATGCACCATGATCGAGTTGCCGGTATGACCCCAGGCTCGGTCGTAGGCGTTGGGATAGCCGATGTTGAACGACAGGTAATAGGCCGAGTTCGGGTTCATCGAGCCCGGCGTGATCGTGTAGAACCCTTCCGGAACCTGCCGGTCGCCCTCGCGGACCTTGGGGCCGAGCTGGCCCGACCAGCGGCACATCGGGAAGGTCTTCAGGTAGGCGTAGTGACCGTCGGAACGCTGTTTCCAGATTTCCATTTCGGCCTCCTTCTTGAAGGCGCGGATGAGGACGGGGGCGTTCTTGGTGGACCCTTTGGCCGCGATCGACTGCAGCGTTGCTTCGGGAATCGGGGCGAATGCGCGCGCGTTGCTGTTGAGGCCGACATCCTCGTTGCAACCCGCCAGGAGCACGGCACCGGCCGCCGCGAGGGTCAGGCGGGCTAGAACTCTGAACGCGCGTCGTGCCCGCATGTCGCTGAAATCCACTGGTCACGCTCCGGAATGGCTGGCGCCACCCGACACCGCTAGGCTTCTAGGCTTAAGGTCCCGTTATCGCAACCCGCGCAGGATCGTGCCGAAAAGTTCCAGCCCGATTCATGAGATTTTACCGCCGGTGCGGCTTTCGGGTGACTCTTGGCCACTCTGTGGCTTGGCCACTCTGTGGCTCGGCCAGACTGTGGCCCGGCCAGACTGTGGCCCGGCCAGACGGTGGCTCGGCCGGACCGTGGCTCGGCGAGACCCCGTCCGGACCGCATCTCCCGCCCTATCGCGGGCGACGCGCATTGCGTGGGTCGCGCCGGTGGCGTGTCAGGCGGGTGGGTGCGTGGAAGTCGGCCGGCTTGGTTCGGACCCAGGCCAGGAACTCGGCCAGCGCCGGATCGGCCTCGAGGCGGTCGATGTCGGCGAGGCGTCGGGCGATCTCGGCTTCGGAGAAACGCGCGTGGATGGCGCTATGGCAGATCTGATGAAGCCGCACGGTGCCGCACTTGGCGCCACCCTTCAGCTTCGGCACCAGGTGGTGAAGGCTCGATTTGGAGCCGGGCGGGATCGGTCGGCCGCAGAGCGGGCACACCGAGTCGGCCTTCGGTCGGGGCGGACCCCGCCCGTCCCGGTCAGACCGCATCCGTGCCGAGCCTTGCCGCCAGCGCCATGGGCCGGATTTGGCAAGTCCGCGCCCCGCGCACAACTGCGGCATCGCGCCGACCGCGCCGGCCGAACCAAGCCACGCGGTGCCGCATTCACCGAAGCACACGCTATTCGATACGGGGAGCCTCTCATGCCGTCACCGACGCTCAGCGACAAGGCCGTCGCGGTCTTCGCCTTCGCGGCCTATCATCAGCTCAGCTCCGGCGAGGCGGTGGTCGATGTCGTGCTCAAGGATGGGGCCGGCCACGCCGCCGACCCTCAAGCCATCGCGGAACTCGAGGCTGCCGACCTCGCCAGGCGGGACGGCGACCGCGCCACCTTCACGGACAGCGGCAAACACCGGCTCGCGGCCGTCGTGACGGCGCTGCGCGGCGCCTCCTGACGGCTCTCGTCAGCCGTACTGCCGGGCCGCCTGACTGATGCGGTCGCGGTGACGGCGATGGCCTGTCGGAACCGAGCGCCTTCGGCAATGGACTCTTCCCGATTCACGCCGCCTTGGGCGCATCGGGCTGCTTCATCGGATCGGCCTTGGCGAAGGCGGGTTCGGCCAGGCAGGATTCGACGATGCGGGTCACGGTCGGCGTGGGGGGGACGTCGAGCTTGAACACCCGCGGAATCAGGGCGAGCCCGGTCACGCAGATGTCCGCCATGGTGATGCGGTCGCCATGGCAGAAGCGGCCCGTGTCGCGGCTTCCCGACAGGTTGGCCTCGAGCCCTTCGAGCCCGCGCCCGACCCAGTGCGTGATCCAGCGGCGGAATGCGGCCTGGTCGAAACCGGCGCTGTCGGTGAGATAAGTGCGGACCCGCGGCACGATCAGGGGGTGGGTGTCGCTGGCGACGTTGTAGGCGAGGGCCCGCACCCGAGCCCGGCCGCGCGGGTCGGCCGGCAGGATGGGCGGCTCGGGATAGCGCTCTTCGAGATATTCGAGGATGGCGAGCGACTGGGTCAGGGCCGGCAGGTCACCCTCGACGAGCGCCGGCACGGCGGCCTGGGGGTTTCGGGCCAAGAAGTCCGGCGCGTGCTGCTCGCCGGCGTCGAGGTCGACCGGGATTTCGTTGTATGGCACTTTCTTGAGGTTCAGGGCGACCCGCACCCGATACATCGCGTTGGACCGCCAGTACCCGTAGACGTCGAGGGGCTGAGTATCTTCGTTCATCTGAGGGCTCCGATGTCGGACTGAACCACGAGGCAGGCGAGGGGGTTCCCCGCCCGGCCGACGAGACGGATCGGCGCGTCGATCGCGATCACTCCGCGATACCATGTCATTGCGGCGTCGGGCGACCGAAGCTCTGCGCCAGGAACTGGCCGCCGTGCCTGAGCCCGGCGCCGTCGATCCCGTGCGCGACGCCGAAGGACAGGTGCCACTGCACCGCGATCTCGGCCCGTCCGAGGTCGTCGGCGGCGGCGAAGAGCGCCTCGACCGGGATGACGTTGTCCTGGTCGCCATGCACCAGCAGGATCGGGGGCGGCCGGCCGGCGGGCGACCGCGCCGCGGCTTCGGCGAGGTGTTCGGGACCCACCAGCAGCCCGGAATAGCCCAGGATGGCGGCGGGCGCCCGCGGCCGCCGCAGCCCCGTGTGCAGCGCCATCATGGTGCCCTGGCTGAAGCCGACGAGGGCGAGCTTGCCGTCGTCGAGGCCGGTGCGGGCGAGTTCGCGGTCGAGGAACGCGTCGAGGCTCGGCCGCGCCGCCGTCACCCCGCGCCAACGCTCGTCGGTGTCGCGCGTGGTGAGCGGAAACCATTGCCGGCCGGTCGGCGACTGGGTGCAACGCTGCGGCGCGTGGGGCGCCACGAACTCCGCGTCGGGCAGCCAGCTCTGCCACTGCCGGCCGATCTCGATGAGGTCGCCGCCGTCGGCCCCGTAGCCGTGGAGAAACACCACGAGCTGGCGGGCATGGCGGGAGCGCGCCGGCAGGCGCGGGCCGTCGATGGGAGACAAGGCGACATCCTCAAGACCGATTGGTGGTCCGCGACATCGGGGTTGCGGCGGCAGCGGTCAAGTCCCGAGCCGGCCGCAGGGTTGCCGATCGGGGGCCGCCACCCCGATGCCGTCGCGCCGCTTCACCGCCCGGTAATAGCTCCACAGCAGCCGGGCCGCGACGGCGCGGTACGGGCGCCAGCGTTCCCCCAGTGCCGCGAGCGCTGCGGCATCGGGACGGGCTTCGAGCCTCAGCGCGATGCGGGCCGCCTCCTGCAGCGCGAGATCGCCCGCCGGCCAGGCGTCGGCATGGCCGAGGCAGACCAGGAGGAACAGCTCGGCCGTCCAGGGGCCGATGCCGCGGACCGCCAGCAGGCGCCGGGCCGCCTCCTGCTCGGGCAGGGCCGCGAGTTCCGAGAGCGGCAAGCTGCCGTTCCGCACCGCCGCAGCCGCCGCCCGCAGGGTCGCGACCTTGCCGGCCGACAGGCCGGCCGATCGCAGCACGGCGTCGTCCGCGGCCGCGAGGTCGCGCGCGTCGAAATGGAGGGCCTCGGGGCGTCGCAACGCCAGCGCGAGCCGGCCGAAGATGGCGGCGGCACTCGCTGTCGAGACCTGTTGGGACACCACGATGGAGGCGAGACCTTCGAAGCCGGCTCCGCCTCGCCGAAGCGGCGGCCGCCCGCCGACCGACAGCAGACGGCCGACGACCTCCGGATCCCGCTCGGCCAGTCGGGCGATGGCGCAGTCCAGATCCGCTTCGCCGACGATGAGCCGCGGACCCCTCTTCCCGTCCTCCATGGTCCGCCTTTCCGGATCGTGCGATGCTCCGTGCCGCCGGCCTGCCGGCACTGCGATGGAGCTGGGCCGGCGTGGCGGACGACGATCTCGGTCAGGGTGGCGGGCCGGTGTTCCGGTTTGCTCCGTCGCCCAACGGTGAGCTTCACATCGGGCACGCCTATTCGGCCCTGCTCAACCACGATCTCGCGCAAGCCGCGGCCGGAACCCTGCTGCTGCGGCTCGAGGATATCGATCGCGAGCGGTGCCGTGAAGCCTTCGCGTCCGCGATCCAGGACGACCTCGCCTGGCTCGGCGTCGTCACGACCGGCGCGCCACGGCGGCAGTCGGAGCATTTTGCGGCCTATCGGGCGGCGCTCGACCGTCTCGCGGCCCGCGACCTCGTCTACCCCTGCTTCTGCAGCCGCGGCGCGATCCTGGCCGCCACGGCGGCTTCGGCGCGAGCCGCCGATCCCGACGGAGCGCCGCTCTATCCCGGCACGTGCCGGCGCCTCGAACCGGCCGATGCGGCCCGTTGGCTGGCGCTAGGTCGGCCGTCCGGCCTGCGGCTCGACATGGCGCGCGCCCTGGCCGAGGTGCCGGAGCCGCTCGCCTGGCAGGAGCGCGCCGAGAACGGGGATGGGCCAATGGTGGCGGCGGATCCCGCCGCCTGGGGCGACGCCCTCCTGGCCCGCAAGGAGATGCCGACCAGCTATCACGTGTCGGTCGTGGTCGACGATGCAGCGCAGGGCGTCACCGACGTAGTGCGGGGACGCGACCTGTTTCGCGCCACCGGCCTGCACCGGCTGCTCCAGGCCCTGCTCGGGCTGCCGGCGCCGCGCTACCGCCACCACCGCCTCGTGCTGGATGCCGACGGCCACAAGCTGTCGAAGAGCCGTCGCGCGCCGTCGCTGCGGGATTTGCGGCGTTATGGGGTGAGCCCTGCAGAGGTCAGGCGGAGGGTGGGTCTGTGATGCAGCGCGGCCGCGGGCCGACATCATCCGGGCCCATGAGGCGGCCTGCGCCCTGGCAACCCTCAGTTCGCGGCGTGTTTCTCGGGGTTCGAGGCGACGGCGTTGGGGGCGCTCGCCATGAGCGCGTCGATGCGGTCGCGTTCGCGCTTGAAGTCGGCCAGCATTTTGCCGTCCATCTCGCGGGTGCGGGCCAGCTTGACTTGCATCGGGTCGACGAAATGCCCGTTGACGATCACCTCGTAATGGAGGTGCGGCCCGGTCGCGAGGCCGGTCTGGCCGAGGTAGCCCACCACTTGGCCCTGGCGGACCCGCACGCCGTCGGCCATGCCGCGGGCGAAGCCGGTCATGTGCGAATAGGTGGTGATGTAGCCATTCGAATGCTGGATCTCGACGTGGTTGCCGTAGGAGGAGGAGCGCTCGACCTTGAGCACGGTGCCGCTGCCGGCGCTCAGGATCGGCGTGCCGATCGGCGCCGTCCAATCCACCCCCGTGTGTGGTCGCGTGTAACCGAGGACCGGGTGGAACCGGAGCCCGAAACCGGAGGTGAAAATGCCGTTCGGCACGGGGTTGCGGATCAGGAACTTGCGGACCGAACGGCCATTCTCGTCATAGAAATCGACCGCATTGTCGTCCGGCGTCGTATAGCGGTAGAAGCGGAACGTCTCGTTGCGCGCCGTGATCGAGGCGAACAGCAGATCCGCACGCGCGGGGTCGTCGCCGCCGTCGCTGTAGAAGGCGTCGAAACTGTCGCCACCCGCCACCGAGCGCTGGAAATCGACACTGTTGGAGAACACGCGGACCAGCGTGTCGATGGTCGGTTTGGGGATGTCCTGCTTCAGCGCGGTCTCGTAGAGGCTGTCGTAGAGTCGGAAGCCGGCGTCCTCGCCCCCCGCCGAGGCAGCCGGTCGGCGCTGTGCGACGACATCGTTGGCGACCTTCACGTAGTCGCCGGAATCCGCGAGCGCGATCGTCGTCTGAAGGGTCTCGTCGGCGTAGACCGACAAGCGCGCGATCTGGCGCGGGCGGTTCGCCTCGAGCCGCGAGAAGAGGAGCCGGATGCGCCGGCCCTCGGCCACCGGAGCTTCGCCTCGCTGCGGCGCGAAGGCGGTGTCGATCGAGCGAACCTGCTCGCGCGTGGCTCCGTTGGCCTTCAGAATGTCGTCGAGGTTGTCGCCGTGCCGGAACACCACGAGCCGCTCCGCCACCTCCCTGTCGCGGCCGGTTTCCTGGCGAGGCATCACCGTGACGTTCTCCGGCACCATCCGAACCTCGATCGAGGAGAACGGCGCGGCCTGGAAGCCGGGGTCTGCAAAGCCCAGGCTGCCGTTCGGCAGGTTTCCGGCGCGGCTCGTCCGCATCAGGAGCATCTGGGCCGGCAGGGCGATCCGGCTGGCGGTCGCGAGACCGCGGGCATAGTCCGCGACCTGCGCCTGGATCTCGTCGGTCGACAGGAAGCCGCCGAACCGCGACGCGTCGACGCCCGACAGGTCCTTGGTGGTGAATGAGACGTCAGCTTCCTCCAGGGCCGGTCCAGGATCGGGGGGCGGGGCTTCGGACGGATTGGTGTCCTGCGTGGCGAGCTTCAGCGGATTGAACTCAGGGACCTCGTCCTCGGCTCCTGTCGGAGCCAGAGCCAGCGTCGTCGCCACATGGGTGAAGCCCCGCATGCGGATGATCTGCTTGTCGCCCACCCTCACGGTCGTGGGCGCCTTGTAGCTTTGTTTTTCGGCGACGATATCGGCCGTCCGGATCAGCCGGTCGCCCTTGACCATGCCGATCTCGGCCGATTTGGCGTTCCGCGCCGAGGCGACGAGTTCCGGTGCCTGAGTAACGGTGGAGCGACCGTTCATGGCCACGAAAACAGCCGTACCGATCAGTCCGGATCCTGCGATGCCGGTCATCACCACGGCGGAGAGCCAGCGCAGCGAGATCGTGTGGGGAACGTAGGCGAGGGGTCGCCGGCCCAGGAAGTCGATCGGAGGTTCGTTGCCGATATCGAGGGCGTTGACCCCGCCGTATCGATGATCCGCGCTGGCGATGGCCCCCAAAAGCTATGCCCCCCTTTTGGTCCGGCCGCTGCCGTGCTCGAGACGACACAGCCTTTGTTTCATGGCTCAATTGGGGCAGCGACCGCCCGGGGAGGCGCGGAGACGGCCAGGCGCGGCCGCCGGCGCCTCACCCCGCGCCGCCGCTCCGGGGCGGCAAGGGCGCCGCAAGCTCCGCACAGGATCGCAACCCTAATCCTGGCATCGCAACAATGGAGGACGCGACACGGAGCGGCAACGCTCCACGTCGCGTCCGGGAAGGCCTTGTCATGACGAGCGTGTCCAGCAGCACCGCCACCGGATCGAACGTGACGCCGCCGGCCGCGACGGCACCGGTCACGAGCCCCACGACGACGGGGTCCACCGCGGCTGCGGCCTCCGTCGACTTCAACTCGTTCCTGCAGATGATGATCGCGGAAATGAAGAACCAGGATCCGACCAACCCCTCGGATCCGACCCAATACCTGACCCAGATCGCCCAGTTCTCGAACGTGCAGCAGGGCATCCTCACCAATACCAAGCTCGACTCCATGCTGACGGCCACGTCGCTCACGCAAGCCGAGAGCATCATCGGCAAGACCGTGAGTTCCGCCAGCGGGGCGGTGTCGGGTACGGTCGCGTCGGTGGCGCTGACGGGCGGCGGCAACGCCACGGCAACGCTCACGGACGGTTCGACCCTGGCGCTCGACTCGACCGTGAAGGTCTCGGCCTCGTGAACGAAGCCGACGCGCTCGGGCTGCTGCAGAGTACCATCTGGACCATCGTCCTGGCGTCGGGTCCGGCCATCGGCACCGCGATGGTAGTGGGTATCGTCGTGGCCCTGTTCCAGGCCCTGACCCAGATCCAGGAGATGACCCTCACCTTCGTGCCGAAAATCGTGGCGATGCTGCTGGTCTTGACCCTGACGGCTTCGTTCATCGGCTCGCAGATGTTCCTGTTCACCGAGCAGGTCTACGCCCGTATCGAGAAAGGGCGCTGACACGCGGCTTGGTGCGCCTCCGCGACCGCGCGCTGCTTCGGCCGAGATCGCAAACGTCAATCCCTTCTCGATTCCCCCGCCGGCGCCCGCGCCGCGAAAGCCTCGACGAGACGCTCCAGGTCCTTGCGTTCGGCGCGCTGCCGCTCGGCGCGGCCGAGGTCCGCGACGGCGCGGCCGGCAAGCTTCTGGCGCGCCGTCGCGTCGCGCAGGGCCTCGGCCTCGGCCTCGGCCCGCAGAACGGCTGCGGCCACGCGTTCGCCGAGGCGCCCCGACTGGGCGACCGCGGCGATCGCCAAGGGACCGGTCAGCATCTCGCGGTCGATGAAGGCCGCGATCTCGCGCCCTGCCTCCGCGGCCTCGGCCCGCTCCCGCTCGGCTTCGGCGAGCCGCCAGTCGGCCATCCGCTTGATGCCGTCCTGGACCTTGAGGATGCGCTTCATGCTCTTCAGCCGGTCCGTCATCCGCTCACCAGGAAATGGCTGAAGGCCGCGATGAACAAGAGCAGCATGGGCTTGATCACGATCGACAGCAGGACCAGCCCACCGATCAGCAGGAAAGGCGTCGACAGGAAGAAGGTCTGGATGCCGGGAACGAGCCGGCCCACGAGGCCCATGGCGACGTTGAACACGAGCGAGAAGATCAGGAACGGGCTGCCGATGCGCAACGTCAGCAGGAAAGCCTCGCCGGCCTTGGCGGCCAATTGCGACAGCATCGCCTGCGGGGGAAAACCGCCCGTCACCGGCAGGCTCCCGTAGGAGGCCTCCAGCCCCTTGAAGACTTCGAGATGGAGGTCCGTGAGGAACATCAGGGCCATGGCGGCCAGGGTGAGCAGCGAGGTCAGGGCCGGCAGCGGCTCGTCGGCCTCGATCGGAGCCCCGATGTTCTGGCTGAGGCCGACCGACATGGCGGCAGCGACGCCGATGAACTCGAGCGCGACGAAGAAGAATCGGCCCAGCAGCCCGATGCCGGCGCCGATCAGCAGTTCCGAACCCATTGTGCGGAGAAGCTGCACGGGGGTTCCGTCCGCCACCAGCGGGCGGACGATGTCGATCTGCAGGGGCGTCAGGGCCAGCGAGATCGCGACCGCAATGAAGAGCCGGACCTGGACCGGGACGTGCGGACTGGAGAAACCCGGCATGATCATCAAACAGGCGCCGACGCGGCTGAACACCACGAAGGCCGTGAGGACCGAGAGCGACGCCGCATCGTTCAAGTCGAACGGCCGAAGCTCATGAGATCGTGCCCAGCGGCTTGATCTCGAGCCCGCGGGCGATCTCGAGATGGGACAGGACCGGCAGGGTGGCGAACATGCGCTCGACGATCATGCGGACGTAGGTCCGGACTTCCGGCGCCGCGATCAGGACGAAATTGTGGCCCTGGTCCATGCGCTCGCGGATGGCCGCCGAGGCATCCTGGCCGAACTGCTCGACGAGGCGCGGATCGAGCTCGAACTCGCTGACCTCGCCCTTGCCGTCCCGCTTGACGCTCTGATGGAAGGCGAGATCCCAGCGGTTCCCGAGCCGCAGGACCTTGAGGGCGCCGTTGTCCGCGAGGTCGCCGCAGATCTGCTGGGCCATGCGGACCCGCACGTGTTCGGCCACCAGTTCCGACCGACGGACGTGAGGCACGATTTCGGCCACCGCCTCCAGGATGAGGTGGAGGTTGCGGATCGACACGCGCTCGCCGAGCAGCAGCTTCAACACCGCCTGCAGGCCCGAGTAGGAGATCTGGCTCGGGCAGATGTCGTCGATCAACTTCCTGTATTCCGGCTCCAGGCGCTCGAACAGCCCGCGCATGTCCTTGTAGGAGAGGAGCTGGGCCAGGTTGTTGCGGATCACCTCGGAGAGATGGGTCAACAGGATCGACAGCGTGTCGACGGTCTGGAAATTCTGCCGCTTGGCTTCCGCCACATAGGCGTCCGACACCCACTGGGCCTTCATGCCGAAGGCGGGCTCGCGCACCTCGGTGCCGGGCAGGTCGGGTTTGGGGCCGTCGCCCGTGATGACGAGGAACTCGCCGAGGCGCAGTTCCTGCGACACCACCACGGTGCCGTGGATCTTGATCTGGTAGCTCTTCGGCGGCACGTCGATGCTGTCCGAGACCTTGATTTCCGGCACCACGAATCCGTATTGCCGCGCGAACTTGCGGCGCATCTTGGTGACCCGTTGGGCGAGCTCCGCCTGTGCTGGCAGAAGGCGCGCCGCCAGCTGCTTGCCCATGGCGATCTCGATCTCGGCCGTACGCAGGAATTCCTTCACCGAATCCTTGGTCTCGGCCGTGGCCGCGGCGGCGGCCGCCTCGGCGGCCAGGGCGGCCGCGGCATCACGCTCCGCCGCCAGACGTCGCGGCAGCGCGTAGCCGAGCATCACCATGATGCCGCCCAGCATCGCGAAGGGGAAGAAGGGCAGGCCCGGCACGACGGCCAGCAGGAACATCAGAAGCGCCGCCACGAACAGCGCGCGGGGAAAGTGCACGAGCTGGTTCAGGACGGCCTTGTCGGTCGAGCCTCGCGTGCCGCCCTTGGACACCAGGAGCGCCGCGCCGAGCGATACGATGAGGGCCGGGATCTGCGACACGAGCCCGTCGCCGACCGACAGCTTGGCGAAGACGTCGGCGGCCTGGCCGAGCGGCATGCCGTGGCGCGTCACGCCGATCACGATGCCGCCGAACACGTTGACGGCCAGGATGATGAGCCCCGCCACGGCGTCGCCGCGCACGAATTTCGAGGCGCCGTCCATGGAGCCGAAGAAGGCGCTCTCCTCCTCGAGTTCCCGGCGCCGGCTCTGCGCCTCCTTGTCGGTGAGGAGGCCGGCCGAGAGGTCGGCGTCGATCGCCATCTGCTTGCCCGGGATGGCGTCGAGCGTGAAGCGGGCCCCGACCTCGGCGATTCGGGTCGCGCCCTTGGTGATCACGACGAAGTTGATGGTCAGCAGGATGGCGAAGACGATGAGGCCGATGACGAAGTCGCCGCTCATCACGAGCCGCGAGAAGCCTCCGATGATGAAGCCGGCGGCGTTGGATCCCTCCGAGCCGTTCGACAGGATGAGCCGGGTCGTGGCGATGTTGAGCGCCAGGCGCAGCAGCGTCGCGACCAGGAGCACGGTCGGGAAGGCCGAGAAGTCGAGCGGCCGCTCGATCCACAGCGCCACCATCAGGATCAGCACCGACAGCGCGATCGAGAAGGCGAGGCCGAGATCGATGAGGAAGCTCGGGATCGGCAGGAAGAAGATCGACAGGATCGCGATGATGCCGATCGCGAAGCCGATGTCCCGCGAGCTCTTGCGCGGCGCCCGCGCCGAGGCGCCCGCCGCGGGCGACTCCCGACCCTGGGCGATCCTCGTCGGGGTGATGGCCGCTATGCTCATGGAATCCTGCCGCCGCGACCGGCTGCGGGGCCGGTCTGTCGAGAGCGGCAGCTTGGGTGCGGGAGCTTGCGCCGGGGTTGGGGATCGGGTCCCCGCCCGGGCGAACGGAAGGGCTGCGCGACGCCCCGGCCGGCATGGCTCGCCCGCGTGTGCCGCTCCTGACGCCCGGACGCGGAACCAAGCTCAGAGGTGGTGGTTGACGAGCCGCGTCATCCAGACCTCTCGCGCCGTGCGAGGCTAGACCCAGATTCGACATAACGGAGTTCATCATGGGCATTCTCGACTCGGTCATCGGCAGCCTCCTCGGCGGGCAGCAGGGCGGTGCGGCTTCGCCGATGGGCGGAATCCTGTCGAGCATTCTCGGCGGGCAGCAGGGCGGCGCCAACCAGGCCGGTGGCATGGGCGGGGCCGGAATGGCGGGCGGCCTCGGCGGGTTGCTGTCGCAATTCCAGCAGGCAGGCCTCGGCAACATCGCCCAGTCCTGGATCGGCAATGGCCAGAACCTCCCTGTCTCTCCGCAGCAGTTGCAGAATGTCTTCGGGCAGGAGCAGGTGCAGAACATGGCCAGCCAGGCCGGCATGCCCCAGGGCGATTTCCTGTCGCAACTGGCCCAGCACCTGCCGGCGGCCGTCGACGGCATGACGCCGAACGGGCAGATGCAAGATGGATCCATGTCGGTCTGATCGGCCCGCTGCTCCGCAAAGGGGCCGATCCCTTTTTCGCCCGGTCCCGTTATCAAGGACGACAGATGTTCAAGCGAAGCGTAGCGGCCCTGGTGTTGGCGTCCCTGCTGGCCGCACCGCTCGGAGTGGGCCAGGCCTCGGCCGACAACCAGATGAATTATCGTCTGCTCCCTGCGACGGAAGCGTCGACGCTGCCCCGTGTCGGCGGTACGCTCGGCCTGAATGTCGGACCCGGTGAGCAGATCAACAGCGGTGGCCTGACGTTCAAGCTGCTCAAGGTGAACAGCGCGAAACAAGGTTCGCCCGGCGCTCAGGCCGGTTTTCGGACGGGTGATCAGATCATTGCGGTGGATGGGCGCGTTTTCCCCAGCGTGCCCGCATTCGCGGGCTACGTGGGCTCGATGCAGCCGGGCCATCAGATCAGCGTCGATTACCTGCCGGCCGGCGGGGGGCCGCAGGAGGCCCAACGCGTGACCGCGACGCTCGGCGGTGCCGGTGGTGGGACCGTCCCGGCTCAGCCCGCCGAAGCCGCGCCTTCCGGTGGCCTGTCGACCGGCACCAAGGTGGCGATTGGCGTCGGTGCCGCCGCTCTGTTCGGCTGCTACAAGCTCGGGTGCTTCTCACGTTTCAACAGGAAGCCCGCCGCGGCGCATTAGCAGGGGGCCGGGTGCAACCGGCGGGGACGAGCCGATCCAGCGGGTTCGGCCCAGGTGCATGGAACCTGTGCTCGTCTCCGCGACCATCAGCGAAGCCAGGGAGATGACATGAACGACCGTTTGAAAGGTGCCGTGATCGGCACCATGGCATTCGCTGGTGCGGTCTTTGCCACGGCAGACGCGCAGGCCTTGCCGATCCAGTCCTTGCACTCGTCGGCCTCTGCCGCTGGCATCGAACAGGTTTTCTTGCGCTACGGCTACGGCTATCGTCGGCCATTTCTGCGCTATGGCTACGGATTCAGGCGCCCGTTCGTCTACGGCTATCGCGGGTTCGGCTACGGTGGCTACCGCCGGTTCGGATATGGCCGCTTCGGATACGGCTACCGCCGCTTCTGACCGCCACCTCGCCGACCCGCCTCCGCGAGCGCCGCGGGATGGGCTGGGGACCGTGTTCGTGTTCGATGGCATCGACGAGACCTGCTACGGCTTCCCCGACATCGACGGCAGGGGCGCCAAGGCGGCCTCCCACCGGAGGGGCCGCGTCCTCGCCAGCGCCGACGACCTACGGCAGGATGGCGACGCGGCCGACGAGGCCCAGATCCGGCGCGGCCTCGTGCCTTTCGTGCCGGCCGCGGACGGGCCGCTTCTGAGGATGCAGACCTGCATCTACACGCGGGCACCCGAAGACTTCTTCGTCTTGGACCGGACCGCCGCCGACCCGCGCATCGTGCTAGCGTCCCCCTGTTCCGGCCACGGCTTTAAGTTCGCGAGCGTGATGGGCGAGATCCTTGCCGATCTGGCCCTCCTGGGGCGCACCGGGCATGCCATCGGCCATTTCCGCATCGACCGGTTTCGGGGCGAACTGGTCCAGCCTTGACCCGATCACCCGCGCCTCGCCGGATGGCCTCGACCGCCAGGAGCGTCCGGGCAAGGCCGGCGTCGGCCCGGTCCGAGAAGACGCCCGCGGGGCAGCAAAGGCGAGGCAAACCCGATCGCCGAACGAGCGCCCTCGGATGCAGACCGCAATGTCACCGGCCGAGATCTGTCACGTGCCGAAAGCCGGCACAGGCGTATAGATGGCCAGTTTCAACGCCGGATCGTCGTTGGCCTGAAAGGTTGCATATGCGAAGCGTAGCAGGCCTTTCTCGGGATGGCTCAACACTTTCTGGCCGGTCCCGCCGCTCCGGATGTCGTGTGCCTCCCACCATGAGGTGAACTCGGGGCAGTCTCGCCGAAGGCCCTCCAAGAGGTCGAGAAACGCCGGATCGCCGGCCCACAGGTCATGCGTGGTCCGAAATTGCGCCACCATTCGCCGCGCTTCCTCGGCCCAGGCCGCCCCGAAGAGCCGCCGGGCGTCAGGGTCGGTCAGCACGTAGGCGAGGATGTTGCGATCCTCCTCGGCGAGACGGCCGAAATCGGTGAAGACCTCGGCCGCCGCGGCGTTCCACGCCAGGACGTCCCATCGGCGGCCCGTCACGTAGGCGGGCTGATCGAGGCTCTCGACCAGGCGTCGGATCGCGTCGGGTACGGTCTCCCGGGTGAAGGCGCCGCGGTCGTGGTTCCGGGCCAGCGCCCGCAGATGGGCATGCTCGACCTTGCCGAGGCGTAACGCGCCCGCAAGGGCATCGACCGTGGTGACGGAAGGGGTGACGGCTCGGCCCTGTTCCAGCCGGATATACCAATCGACGCCGATGCCCGCGAGTTCGGCCACCTCCTCGCGTCTGAGGCCCGGAGTCCGGCGCCGTCGCCCGCTGGAGAGACCCACCCCCTGGGGGCTCAGTTTCTCCCGGCGCGATCGGAGGAAGTCGCCGAGTTCGCTTCGGATCGGGTCCGACATGACCTTCACTCCCTGACAAGAGAGGCACCTCTTTATCCCAGGATAATACCAGGCCTGGATCCGAACGCGCAGCCTGCGAGGGTGGTCGCATCCAAAAAAACGAGGATGACCATGAAGGCTGCAATTCTGAAGGCGTTCGGATCGCCGCTCGCCATCGAGACCCTGCCCGACCCGGTCCTGGGAACCGGGGAAGTCGTCGTCGACGTCGTGGCGGCGGGTGTTCTGCCCTATGCGAACGAGGTCTTCAGCGGCGAGCGGAAATATCTGCTCAAGCCGCCGGTGGCGCCCGGATGCGGGGCGATCGGCCGCGTGCGTGCCGTCGGGCCGGACGCGACGCGTCTCGCGGCCGGCGACTGGGTGCTCTGCGATCCGACCGTGCGGTCGCGCGACGATGCGCTGTGCCCCGATATCACGCTGCAAGGCTGGAGCGCTCGTGGCGAAGGCGGCTTGCGCCTGCAGGAGCATTTCCACCACGGCTCCTTCGCCGAACGCATGCTGGTCCCGACCGAGAACGCGATTCCGATCGGCCCCATCGACCCGGCCGAGGCGGGGCGGTGGTGCGGGCTGAACCTGCTTCTCGTGCCCTACGGCGGTCTGCTCGCGGCGAACCTGCAGGCGGGAGAAACGGTCCTGGTCAGCGGCGCCACCGGGAACTTCGGCAGCGCCGCCGTCGCGGTCGCCCTCGCGATGGGAGCGGGCTCCGTCGTGGCGCCCGGCCGGAACGAGACGATGCTGGAGGACTTGGCGCGCCGCTTCGGCCCTCGTCTCCGGACCGTGAAGCTCACCGGCGACGAGGGGCAGGATCGTGAGCGGATGAAACAGGCGGCGCCGGGTACCATCGACTGCGTGCTCGATCTGCTGCCGCCCTGGGCCGGGACGAAACCGGTGCGGGCCGCCGCCATGACGGTGCGGCAGTTCGGCAGGGTCGTGCTGATGGGCGGCGTCGGCATGTTGGGAGGTGAGGATCTGGGGCTGCCCTACCCGTGGATCATGCGAAACTGCATCACGGTACGGGGCCAGTGGATGTACCCGCGCGACGCCAACATCCGCCTGATCGGGCTGGTCCGGTTCGGGCTCCTGGATCTGCAACACTTCGATGTCACGACCTTCGATCTCGACCACGCGAACGACGCCGTCGCGCACGCCGCCGCCAACGGCGGTCCCTTCAAGATGACTGTGATCCGGCCCTGACCGTCTCGCGCGGTTCTGCTCGGACCGTCGCCGGACGGGTCCGGTCTCGCCTTGACGCCCTATCCCGCCTTGGATCAACTGGGCCGGCGGCGAGAGGACCGCGGCCGCTCTAGCGGAGCCGCATCGGCCGGCGATCGAGGGAGGACGGCATGGCGGCCATCGCGTTCATCGGGCTGGGCAACATGGGTGCGCCCATGGCGGCGAACCTGCTCAAGGCCGGCCATGCCGTGGCGGGATACGACCTGAGCCCCGCGGCCTGCGAGGCGGCCCGGGGCGCGGGTGTCGCGGTCGCGGTCTCGGCCCGGGCCGCGGCCGCCGCGGCCGATGTCGTGGTCACCATGCTGCCGGCCGGCCGCGACCTCGTCGAGGCCTATGGCGGGGACCTCGGCCTGGTGGCTGCGGCGCCGGCGGGCGCGCTATTCATCGACTCCTCGACCGTCGACGTCGAGTCGTCCCGCCAGGCCCACGAGCTTGCACGCGGGCGCGGGCACCTTTCGGTCGACGCGCCGGTGTCGGGCGGGGTCGGCGGCGCCGTGGCCGGGACCCTCACCTTCATGGCCGGTGGGGATGCCGCGGCGCTGGACCGGGCCAGACCGGTGCTGGAGGCCATGGGACGGCGGATCGTGGCCTGCGGCGGCCCGGGCGCCGGTCAGGCCGCCAAGATGTGCAACAACATGATCCTGGGCATCTCGATGATCGCGGTCAGCGAGGCCTTCGTGCTGGCCGAGAAGCTCGGGCTCGACCATCAGGCCCTGTTCGACGTGGCGTCCACCTCGTCGGGCCAGTGCTGGGCCCTCGTCAACCATTGTCCGGTGCCGGGGCCGGTGCCGGCGAGCGCCGCCAATTCCGCCTACAAGCCCGGCTTCGCCACCGCCCTGATGCTGAAGGACCTAACGCTGGCCCGCGACGCCGCCGACGCGGTCGGGGCCGCCACGGCGCTCGGCCACCACGCGCGAGACATCTACGCGGCCTTTGCCGAGGGCGGCCACGCGGGGCTCGACTATTCGGCCATCGTCGAAGCCGTGCGGGGCGCCGGCCGATCCTGACGGGCCCGTGGCACGGACCAAAGCCGCGCTCCAGGTGGTTGAAGCGCCGGGCAATCACGCCCGCACCGAGACTGCGTCGTCCCATGCCGAACCACGCCCCGAACGCATCGGCCCGGCCACCTGGACGGGGGGCGCGAGCCCTCCTGATCGTCAACAAGCAGAGCCGGTCGGGCCGGGAGCAGGGCGACGAAGCCGAAGCGGCGCTCGAAGCGGCGGGCCTCACGGTCGTTCGCGGCCACACGCGGAGCCGAGAGGACGTGTCGCGCCTGATCCGGGAGTCGGCGGGCGAGGTCGGGCGCGTCGTGGTGGGCGGCGGCGACGGCTCCATCAACGCGGCCGCGCCGGGCGTGATCGCGACAGGCCTGCCGCTCGGGATCCTGCCGCTCGGCACCGCCAACGACCTCGCCCGAACCCTCGGGCTCCCGTTCGACCTCGCCGCAGCCGTCAGGGTGATCGCGGACGGGCGCACCCGCTTCATCGACCTCGGCGAGGTCAACGGCTATCCGTTCTTCAATGTCGCCAGCCTCGGCTTCGGAGTCGACCTCACCCGCGCCTTGACGAGCGACGCCAAGAAACGTTGGGGTCCGCTCGGCTATGCGATCGCGGGCCTGCGGGTTCTGCGGCGGCTGCGGCCCTTTCATGCCGAGATCACGGTCGGGGGCCAACGCAACCTGTCCCGCACGGTGCATCTCGCGGTCGGCAACGGCCGGCACTACGGGGGTGGCATGACGGTAAGCGAGGATACCGCCATCGACGACGGGCGGCTCGACGTCTCCAGCCTCGAAGTCGCGAGCGTGTGGGGCTTGCTGAGGTTGCTACCGGCGCTGCGCAGCGGCCACACCGGCGACTGGACCGAGATCCGGACCCTGGTGGGGCAGGAGATCCAGGTGGCGACCCGCCGCGAGCGGTCGGTCAATGCGGACGGCGAGATCGTCACCCGGACACCCGCCACCTTCCGGGTCCGGCACCATGCCGTGAGCGTCTACGTGCCGTCGTGACGCAAAGAGGGCGGAGGCTCGCGCCTCCGCCCTCTCCGATCATTCGCCCCGCGGACGATCAATAAGTCGCGATGGTCGTCCCGCCGAAGGGCGCGCCGATGATGCGGAACGGCACCTGGACGATATCGCCGATCGCGCGCAACGGCGCCCCGATCAGCACCAGCGGGTTGGTGCCGATGTCACCGGTAGCCGGGAAGATGCTGTTGAGCCCACGGAACGGCAGCAACACGATCTCGCTGCCGAAGCCGAGCGGCCCCGTGACGAGCGTGCCCGGGCCCGTGTTGACCACCGGCTCCACCACCGCGACCGGAGCCGAAACCGGACGCCGCACCGTCAGCGGCCGGCTGTCGTTGTAGCTCACATACCGCTTGCGGGTCGTCACCCGCGCGGCGGGCCTGCGCATCATGGCGCGGCTCGGCGTCTTGCCATTGATGCCGTAGGGATTGGTGGAACTCAGCCTCGTCTGGGCCGAGGCACCGAGATCGGACGCCAAGAGTGCTGCGAACGCCAGCGAGGCGGCGATCGCGGTCATGGTTCTGGTATAAGGCATATCGTACTCCGGTACTGGCTATCGAGGTCCGAATGCGCGAGCCCTGGCATTCGTTCATCGGGCCACGGCTCGGCATGGGCGCCGCACAAACGTCCTGGATCACCAAAGCAAGACTTTGGTGCGTCATGACGAAGACTTAACGGTGTTGGCCGCGAACTTTCTCCCCTGCCCATTTGGCGAGCAAGCGGCAAGGATCATCAGGCAAGCCTTGGCTCCGCGACGGAGCATGGCGGTGCTGTGGCGCTGCTTGCCGGCCCGCCCCGAGGTGCGAAAAACGCCTGCCGAAAGCTCTTGAAGCGACTTAGGGCCTCCCCACATCAAGTTCACGCGGGCCACAACGGACGCGTGATCGAACCGGCCCACCAAGCATCGCCCGTGGGCCTGCATGTCGCTTGCAAGAGGATATGTCCATGCGCCAGTATGATCTCTCACCCCTCTATCGTTCCACGGTCGGTTTCGACCGCCTGTTCAGCATCCTCGACCAGATGTCGGGGGTCGACGCGACAGCCCAGACCTACCCGCCCTACAACATCGAGCGGACCGGCGAGAATGCCTATCGCATCTCAGTGGCCGTGGCGGGCTTTTCCGAGAACGACCTCACGCTCGAGACCCGCGAGAACACGCTGCTGATCCGCGGCGGCCGCAAGACGGCGGAGGTCGAGACGCCGAAGACCGAATTGCTCTACCAGGGCATTGCGGCCCGCGCCTTCGAGCGCCGATTCCAGCTGGCCGACCATGTCCAGGTCACCGGCGCCGCGCTCGAGCACGGGCTGCTTCACGTCGACCTCGTCCGCGAGATCCCGGAGGTTCAAAAGCCGCGTCAGATCCAGATCGGCACCAACGCGCGCGCCCCGAAGGTCGTGGAGTCGAAGCAGGCCGCTTGATCCGGCTGCATTCCGCCGAGTGAGACGAGGGCGTCCCGGTCGGGACGCCCTTTTTGCCGCCCGTGGCGCGCCGGGGACCCCGGCGCGGCCACGGGCCGTTGGAGCACGGCAGGCCCGGCCGTGGGCGGGTGGCGGCGTTCCGGGCTACGCCACCGCCCAGCAGGAGAGACCCTTCGATGCGTTACAATACACTCGGCCGTACCGGCCTCTTCGTATCCGAACTCTGCCTCGGCACCATGACGTTCGGCGGTACCGGCGAGGTCTGGAGCAAGATCGGCGCGCTGCAGCAGAAGGAGGCCGAAGACCTCGTCAGGACGGCGGTCGACCACGGCGTCAATTTCATCGATACGGCCGACGTCTATTCGCAGGGCCTCTCCGAGGAGATCACCGGCCAGGCGCTGCACGGACTCGGCATCGCGCGCCACGATGTGGTGCTGGCCACCAAGGCCTTCGGCGAGACCGGGCAAGGGCCGAACGCGCGGGGCTCCTCGCGGGTCCACCTCGTCGAGGCCTGCAAGGCGAGCCTGAAGCGCCTCCAGACCGATTACATCGACCTCTACCAGTTGCACGGCTTCGATCCCGCGACCCCGATCGAGGAGACGTTGCGGGCACTGGACACCCTGGTGCAGCACGGCCACGTCCGCTCCATCGGCGTCTCGAACTGGGCCGCCTGGCAGATCGCCAAGGCGCTCGGCATTGCGGAGCGGCTGGGACTGGCGCGCTTCCAGACGTTGCAGGCCTATTACACCGTGGCGGGGCGCGACCTCGAGCGTGAACTCGTGCCGATGATGAAGTCCGAGGACGTCGGGCTCATGGTGTGGAGCCCGCTCGCCGGCGGGCTGCTGTCGGGCAAGTACGGACGCGACCAGACGGGCGAGCAGGGCAGCCGTCGCACGAGTTTCGACTTTCCGCCCGTCGACAAGGCCCGCGCCTACGATGTCGTCGACGTCCTGCGGCCGATGGCGGAGGCGAGGGGCATATCGGTGGCGCGGGTCGCGCTTGCCTGGCTGCTGCACCAGAAGCATGTGACCAGCGTGATCGTGGGGGCCAAGCGCGTCGAGCAGCTCGAGGACAATATCGCGGCCACGGCGGTCGAGCTGACCGAAGCCGAACTCGCGGCCATCGACAAGGTCAGCGCGCTGCCGCCGGAATATCCAGGCTGGATGCTGGCGCGCCAGGGCGAGATCCGCCGCAAGCAGCTGGCCGGGGAACCGAGACCGGCCCGACGTTGAGCCGGCAGAGCCCCGGAATCCTCGTCCTTCGGCGTGCCTGCTGGCCGCGGATTCTGCCGCATCGCCGGGCAGCACGGCGCACCGTTTGTGCAGACCCGGAACCCGGAAGTCGCTGTCGAGTTGGAGAGAGCGGGCGCTTTCTGACAGGGTTGGACCGACGGTGAAACATTTTCTTCCGATGATTGCGGCGCTGGCCGTGGGGGCTCAGTGCGCGCCGGTGTCGGCCAAGGCCGTTCAGGCCGAACTCCGCCGCGAGGCCTTCGGTGCCGGCGGCGTTGTCGGCAGCGCGATCCGGACGGGTTCGGAGCAGATCGCCCAGGCCGAGCCGCAGGGCGGCGAGCCCGGGCAGGGCCAGAAGCGCCAGAGGCCGCCGGCCGGCGGTGAAGGGCAGGGTGGGCAGCCGAGACAAGGCGGCGGGCAACCCGGGCAAGGGGCCAAACCCCCCGGGCAAGGTCAGGGCCAGGCACCGCGGGGCGAACCCGCGCAAGGCGAGAAGCGACAAGGGCAGCCAGCGCAAGGGCAGCCGGAACAAAGGCAGCCGGCACAGGGGCAGCCGGCACAGGGGGAGCTCCGCAAGGGCGAGGGTCAAGGAGGCGAGACCCGCCCCGGCCAAGCTGACCAGGGCGGGTCTCGCAAAGGCGAGCCGGCTACCGGCGAGAAGCGGCAGGGACAGCCCGCACAGGGCGAGCCTCGCAAGAGCGAAGGTCAGCAGGGCGAGAAGCGTCCCGGCCAGGCCGGCCAAGGAGGAGCACAGCGGGGCGAGCCTGCTTCCGGCGAGAAACGGCAGGGGCAGCCCACACAGGGTGAGCCGCGCAAGGGTGAAGGTCAGCAAGGCGAGAAGCGAGACCAGCCCGGATCGCGCCAGTCGAGGACGACCGTTCAGATCCGCCCCGAGCAGCGAACCCGGATCACCGAAACGATCCGGGGGCTGAACGTCCGCCCGGTCGCCAATGTCGGGATCCGGATTTCCGTCGGCACAGTCGTGCCGAGGAGGATCCAGCTTCGTCCTCTGCCGCCCGCGATCGTCGAATTCGTGCCGGAGTTCCGAAGGTATCGGTTCTTCGAAGTGCCGAATGAGATCATCATCGTGGATCCGGTGACTTTCGAGATCGTGGAGGTGATTTCATTCTGAATGGGCGTCGCGAGGTCAACATTCGGCACGCCGATCGTCGGCAGCCGCTTGGGGCAATCACGATCAAGGGCCATCGACTCTCGCGCCTTCAGACGGGACGCTAAAATGAGCGGATCCCGCGCAGGCCCGCCCGAGCTTCGGAGCAAGGGCAAGTCCCTGAAGCTTCCGGCCGCACGCGATCTTGCGAGTGGCGCCGGAGGTCTCAGACGAACACTTGGCTTCGCCGCGGCATCTCCTCGGGCCGGGCCACGAAATCCCTGATCGCGGAGGCGATCTTGTATCCGCCTCGGGCCGATGGCTCGATCGGATTGGCGAAGTCTTCATTGTGGTTGCAGATGAGCCTGAGATCGAGCAATGCGAGCCTCCGGGAGAAGGCCGCTTCGGTGATGATATCGTTGAGCACGGACAGCGCCGTCGCGCTACGGCGACGCTGATCGAGGTCCGTGAAACGCGGGTGATAGATGGTGCAGACTGCTGTGGGCAGGTTCCGGGCGAGAACGGCATCGAGCATCGCCGCATAATCTGTGTGGAAGGCGGACTGAACAGCGCCGAGTTGGTCGAGCGCATCGCCTACGGAACGGGCGGAAGCACCCAGAACGCTTGCGGCCCTGAGGGCATCGTTGCCGCCCACACTGGCGACGAGGTGGGTGGCGTTGGCGGGAATGACATCGAGTTGCCGCAGGATACCGGTGGTCACCGCTCCATCGGTTGCGGCCAGCGTCGCGGCCTGATCTGGGCCAAGTGCCTCACGCAACTGGCGCACGACGTCGGGGCCGCCGGCCACATAGGCGGCGTTGTCGAAAACCGAGTCGCCGAGAAGGACGACGTGCTTCATCTTAGCCTCCTCCGCGGCAGGGGCTGGTCGCGACCACAAGCCTGCGACTCCGACCGTGGCGCCGGACACCCATGCTCGCCGTGTGATCGAAGACTTCCAACCCATATCACTGTCGTCCAGGATTGCCGAAGCGCGCCCATCTGACATGAGATGGATCGCGCGCGCCTCATTCCGAGCGTTGCGATGCCCTCGGCCTAAACCGGCGTGCCGGGAGTGACCTTGTGGCGGAACCAGCACGGGTGAACCCGAGCCCTGACGCTGGCCTACAACCAGGATCGATGATGGTGAAGTGTGGTGTCGTTCAGTTCAATCACAGGCCCGGCGACAAGGCCGCGAACTTTAAAATCATCGAGCATTACGCTGCCGCAGCCTTTGCTGCCGGCGTGAACGTCCTTGCCCTGCCGGAGATGTGCCTGACCGGCTACTGGCACGCGCGACACCTGGACCGCGATGGCTGGGTTGCACTGTCCGAGCGAGTACCCGAAGGACCCTGGTGCCAGGCGCTGATCGCTCTGGCTGGCCGGTTCGACATGGCGATCGGCGTCGGTCTGGTCGAGCAGGCCGAGGATGGCCGCCTGTTCAACGCCTACGTGGTCGCCATGCCGGACGGAAAGCTGCATCGCCATCGCAAGATCCACGCCTTCGAGAGCCGGCACGTGTCGAGCGGCGACGGCTATACGGTGTTCGACACGCCATGGGGCGTCAGGCTGGGCGTGTTGATCTGCTGGGACAACAACCTCGTCGAGAATGTGAGAGCTACCGCCTTGCTCGGCGCCGACATCTTGCTGGCACCTCACCAGACCGGGGCCACGGATTCGCGCAGTCCCCACGGAATGCGACCGATCGACCCTCTCTTATGGCACCGACGCACCGAGGATCCCGAGCGTCTGCGGGCGGAGTTCCAGGGGGAGAAGGGCCGAGGCTGGCTCATGCGGTGGCTTCCTTCAAGGGCCCACGACAACGGCATGTTCCTTCTCTTCGCCAACGGGGTCGGGGAGGACGATGGCGAGGTACGTACCGGGAATGCCATGATCCTGGACCCTTACGGCCGAACCCTCGTCGAGAGCACCTCGATCGACGACGACATGGTCACGGCCGATCTCGATCTCGATCTGCTGCCGCTGTCCACGGGTCGCCGATGGATCCGCGGTCGGCGTCCCGAACTCTATGGAATCCTGTCCCGACCGCTCGGGCACGAACTCTCGCCATTGGAGGCTCGGTTCTCGTCCGAACCGGTCAGAAGGCCGTAAGTAGCGGCATGGTGGGGTTGGTCCGGCCCCGTTCCGCGAGGCGGCCCATCGCGCCGAGCCCGGCACCTGCTGCCTCTGCGGTCAGCCCGTCTATCGGTTCGGCTGGCACCGCGACCTCTGGCGCGAGAGCAAGCCCGTGCTGCTGCGACGCGTGTCGATCGACGGCCTGCCGGGGTATGGCAATGCAACTGTCGGGCGGCATGGCTTCATTGCGCTAAGTCGCCCCGTCTCTGCATGATGTCGACACTACCGTCGGCCGTCGACGACGAGCCGCAGAGCCAATCCCGCGAAGACGGTGCCGAGCACCATCTGTGGGGCGCGCCGGAAGCGAATACGGCCGGCGACGGCACGGCGGAGCCGGTTGGCACCCAGGACCAGCGACCCGTTCACGACGAGGCCGATGAGATTGAGGACTGTAGCGAGCAGCAGGATCTGCGCCGCGACATGGCCTGCCTCGGGCTTCACGAACTGTGGAAACAGGGCGAGCGCGAAAAGCGCCACCTTTGGGTTCAGGATGTTGGTGAGCAGGCCTTGCCGGAACACCGCCCCGAGCGACAGCGGCCGCACGTCCGTCGACACGGAGAAAGCCGACCCTGGCGCGCGGAAGGCTGTCCAGGCGAGATACAGCAGGTAGGCGGCGCCCGCATAGCGCACCGCGTCATAGGCGAGAGGCACGGCGCGGAACAGTTCCGACAGGCCGAGAGCGACCGCGGTCGCGTGGACGTAGACACCGACCAGGGCCCCGAACAGCGACGCAAAGCCGGCGACACGACCCTGGATGAGACTCCGCGACAGGATCAGCAGCATGTCGGGCCCGGGCGTGCAGGCCAGCGCCAATGCAGCCGCGGCGAAGAGGGCGAGAGTCGAGAAGTCGGGCATCGGACGCTCCAAGCCGGCGAAGGTATAGCACCTTCGAACCGTGCGTGGCGCAGCTGTCCCAACTCCCGCGGCGGCGCCGAAACAGGGTCCGGAACGACGCGCAGAATGGGAGGTCCGTCGTGGCGCCCGGGATGACGTCCAGACCCTTCGCCGCGGCCCCCGATCTGGTGGAGGCCGCGGCTGTTGGCCGCCCGCGTCAGCGGACGGTGGATTGCGTGCCCGCCACGTGCGTCCGGTCTCTCCGGTTCAGGCCAGCCAATCCTGCCAACCCGATGAGGCCCAGCCACCCCCAATCGAAGCCGCGGTCGTCGTTGCGCGAGGCCGCGCCAGCCGTGTTGGCATTGGTTGCCGGAGCAGCCGTCGTGCCGGTCGTGGTGGTTTGAGCGGATGCAGCCCCGCCGAGACCCATCACGAGAGAGGCGGCCAGCAGGGTCGTCTTATAGGATGGCAGGTTCATTGATCGGTTCTCCTCGACTTGCTTCTGCCAAACTTCACGGACCTGACACAGGTTCCTGCGGAGCGCGCCGCGTCGACCGGTTCAAACGCTGAGATGCGCCCTGACCTCGTGCTCGACGAGGTCCCCCTTGCGGCCCGCCATGACGACCGCGCCTCGGTCCATGACGGCGAAGCTGTCGGCGAGGTCGCGGGCGAACTCGAAATATTGCTCGACCAGCACGATTCCCATGTCGCCGCGCCCGCGCAGATAATCGATGGCCCGGCCGATGTCCTTGATGATCGAGGGCTGGATGCCTTCCGTGGGTTCGTCGAGCACGAGCAGCTTCGGCCGCGTCACCAGCGCCCGGGCGATGGCGAGCTGCTGCTGCTGGCCGCCCGACAGGTCGCCGCCGCGCCGGTGCATCATCGATTTCAGCACCGGGAAGAGCGCGAAGACCTCGTCGGGAATGCTGCGCAGCGACCGGCCCAACGGCGCGAAACCCGTGTGCAGGTTCTCGCGCACGGTGAGCAGCGGGAAGATCTCGCGCCCTTGCGGCACGTAGCCGATGCCGCGGCGGGCGCGCCCGTGTGGCGGCAGGCGCGACACGTCCACCCCGCCGAGGCTGATGGCGCCGCCGCGGATCGGCTGCTGGCCCACGATGGCGCGCAGCAGCGATGACTTGCCGACGCCGTTGCGGCCCAGCACGCAGGTGACACGGCCAAGTTCGGCCGTGAGCGACACTTTCCGCAGCGCCTGGGCGGCACCATAGAACAGGTCGATGGATTCCACGTTCAACATGGCCGATGTATCAGCGGCCAAGATAGACCTCCACGACGCGAGAGTCGGCGCTGACCTGGTCGATCGATCCTTCCGCCAGCACCGCGCCCTCGTGCAGCACCGTCACCTTGACGCCGAGGTCGCGCACGAAGGCCATATCGTGCTCGACCACCACGACCGCGTGGTCGGTCGCGATCTCGCGCAGCAGTTCGGCGGTCGTCGCGGTTTCGCCGTCGGTCATGCCGGCCACCGGCTCGTCGACGAGCAGCAGCTTCGGATCCTGGGCCAACAGCATGCCGATCTCGAGCCACTGCTTCTGCCCGTGAGACAATGCGCCGGCCCGCTTGGCCCGCATGTCCCACAGGCGGATGCGGCGCAGGACGCCGTGGATCTTCTCGTCCCGGTCGCGCGCCGCGCGGCCGAACAGCGTCGCGAAAGCGCTGCGCGGTGCCTTCAGGGCCAGGAGGATGTTGGTCTCGACGTCATGGTTCTCGAAGACGGTCGGCTTCTGGAACTTGCGGCCGATCCCGAGCTCGGCGATCTCGGCCTCGTCGCGCCTAGTGAGGTCGACCGTGCCGGCGAAGTAGACCTGCCCCGTGTCGGGCCGGGTCTTGCCCGTGATGACGTCCATCATGGTGGTCTTGCCGGCGCCGTTGGGGCCGATGATGGCGCGCATTTCGTTCCGCGCCAGCAGCAGGGAGAGGCCGCGCAGCGCCTTGTAGCCGTCGAAGGACACGCGCACGTCGTCGAGGTAGAGCAGCGAGGAGGTGAGGACGGGGTCGGTCAACGCATCCGCTCCGCCACGGCCGGGGTCTGCTCTTCCGGCGCGACGGGTCGCGCGGCGGCGCTCGGCCGCTCGGCCGGGGGCTGGGGCCTCTGGCGGGCCGTCAGCCGGTCGATGACGCCCATGATGCCCTGCGGCAGGAACAGCGTCACGCCGACGAACAGCGCGCCCAGGCAGAACAGCCAGGACTCGGGCAGGGTGCCGGTGAGGACGGTCTTGCCCCAGTTGACCAGCACGGCGCCGAGTGCGGCCCCCACCAGCGTGCCGCGCCCGCCGACCGCCACCCAGATCACGGCCTCGATGGAATTGGCGGGCGCGAACTCGCCCGGATTGATGATGCCGACCTGCGGCACGTAGAGTGCGCCCGCCACACCCGCCATCATGGCCGACAGGACGAACACCAGCGTCTTGTAGTTCTCGACCCGATAGCCGAGGAAGCGCGCACGGCTCTCGGCGTCGCGGATCGCCACCACCACCTGGCCGAACTTCGAGCCCGTCACGCCGGCCGCGATGACGTAGCCGAGCGCCAGCGCGAGACAGCTCGCCGAAAACAGCGCGGCGCGCGTTGCGTCGGCCTGGATGTTGAAGCCCAGGATGTCCTTGAAGTCGGTCAGCCCGTTGTTGCCGCCGAAGCCCATGTCGTTGCGGAAGAAGGCGAGCAGCAGCGCGTAGGTCAGGGCCTGGGTGATGATCGACAGGTAAACGCCCGTGACCCGCGACCGGAAGGCGAAATAGCCGAACACCAGCGCCAGGAGCCCCGGCACCAGCAGCACCATCGTCATGGCATAGGGGAAGCTCGAAAAACCCCACCAGGTGAGGGGCAGCGCATGCCAGTTGAGGAAGACCATGAAGTCCGGCAGGTCCGGGTCGGCATAGCTACCGCGCGCCCCGATCTGCCGCATCAGGTACATGCCCATGGCGTAGCCGCCGAGCGCGAAGAAGGCGCCGTGGCCGAGGCTCAGGATCCCGCAATAGCCCCAGACGAGGTCGAGCGCCAAGGCGAGCAGCGCGTAGCACAGATATTTTCCCACCAGCGTCACCGCATAGGTCGACAGATGGAAGGGCGAGTTCGCAGGGACGCCGAGCGACTGCACCGGCACCAGCACGGCTGCGGCGACCAGGACGGCCAGGAAGACGAGGCCGCGACGGTCGACATGGGCTCGGCCGAGCACCTCAGGCCTCCACGGACCGGCCCTTGAGCGCGAACAATCCGCGCGGGCGCTTCTGGATGAACAGCACGATGAAGACCAGGATGGCGATCTTGGCCAGCACGGCGCCGGCCAACGGCTCCAGGAACTTGTTGGCGATGCCGAGCGTCATGGCGGCCACCAGCGTGCCCCAGAGATTGCCGACGCCGCCGAACACCACCACCATGAAGCTGTCGATGATGTACCCCTGCCCGAGGTTGGGCGACACGTTATCGATCTGGGAGAGCGCCACGCCCGCGATGCCGGCGATGCCCGAGCCGAGCCCGAACGCCAGCGCGTCGATGCGGCCCGTCGAGATGCCCATGGCCGAGGCCATGCGGCGGTTCTGCGTCACGGCCCGCATCCTGAGCCCGAATGGCGTGGCCCGCAGCACGAGTTGCAGCGCCACGAAGACCAGGATGGTGAACACCACGATCCACATGCGGCCGCTCGTGACCTCAAGCCCGCCGAGCCGGAAGGATCCCGCCATGAAGCTCGGTGCCGAGACGGCCCGGTTGTCGGCCCCGAACATCGTGCGGACCGCCTGCTGCAGGATCAGCGACACGCCCCAGGTGGCGAGCAGCGTTTCCAGCGGCCGGCCGTAGAGATGGCGGATGATGAGGCGCTCGATAGCGATGCCGGCCGTGCCCGCCACCAGGAAGGCCAGCGGCACCGCTATCAGCAGCGAGGCGTCGAGCCACCCGGGAGCGAAGCTCCCGATGGCCTGCTGGGCCACGTAGGTCGCGTAGGCGCCGATCATCACCATCTCGCCGTGCGCCATGTTGATGATGCCCATGACGCCGAACGTGATGGCGAGCCCGATGGCGGCCAGCAGCAGCACCGAGCCGAGCGACACCCCGTACCAGCAGTTCTGCAGCGCCTGCCACAGGGCGAGCGTGGTCCTGATCGAGGCTGCGGCCGCGGCCGCCGCCGCCCGCACGGCCGGCGAGGCGCCGGGTGCCGCGGCCATCCGGTCGATGGGCCCGAGCGCATCGGCGTCGCCGCGCTGCCGCAGCACCCCGATGGCCGCGAGCCTCTCCGCGTCGGAGCCCGTGCCGGCCGTGGCCAGGATGGCGGCCCGGGCCTGCCCGAGGGCCGTCCTGACGGCCGGGTCGGTCTCCCTGGCGAGGGCGGCGTCGACCGGACCCTGCGCCTTGGCATCGCGGGCCTGGAAGGCCGTCTCGGCCGCGGCGAGGCGCTTCGTCCGGTTGGGCGACAGCAGGTCGAGCCCGCCGACCGCGGCGCCCACCTTCGAGCGGATGGAGTTGTTGAGACGTACCTTCTTAAGGTCGCTCTCCATCACGCCATCGGCCTTGGCCCCGGTGGCGGCGTCGTCGAGCCTGTCCGAGGGGTCGCGGCAATAGACCCGGTGCGAGCCGGGGTCGAAGAAGAGGCGGCCGTCCGCTAGCGCCGCGAGGATCGCGGGCGCGGTCGGCGCGCCGGTGGCGATCAGCGCGTCGATGCCGCGGTCGGTCTCGGGAAACCTGTCGGCCGCGAAATGCGTCAGCGCGTCGTCGACCGGCGCGGCGCGGGCCGGTGCCGCGCAGAGCCCAGGCAGCATGAGCGCTGCCAGCGCAGTCCGGTATATACACTTGGTTCGCGTGCAAATCATGCTTGGCTCCAGGCACGGCGACCTGCCGATCCGGCCCGCAACGATCCGGAGCCGTCGTGACGTGCGCGCGGGCTGTCCAGGGCAGTCCGGTGAGCCATGCGGCCCTGTTGCCTCCTCCACCGCGCTGCGCGCGGTCCCCCTCCTCCGCTTCCCGGAGGAGGATGCACCCGACGATCCGGCATGATCCTCCTCCGTTTACGAAGGAGGGGGACCCTGCGAAGCAGGGTGGGGGAGGCGGCCACTGGGCCGACAGTTACAGGATGTCCTCGACCCGATTGCTCCGGGGACTGTCGGATAGTCCCCTTCAAGTCTCAAGCTGCGCCGCCGCACTTGCCGGATTTGACGTTGAAGTTCCCGCACGCCATGGGCTTGCGCCAGTCGCCGATGAGGTCTCGCGAGCCTTCGAGGTAGGGCGACCATTCCTGCGCCACGACGAGGCCCGGAGTCTGCCACACGGTGTTCATCTGGCCGTCGGCCCCGATCTCGCCGATGTAGACCGGCTTGGTGATGTGGTGGTTCGGCATCAGGGTCGAGTAGCCGCCGCTGAGGTTCGGCACCGAGACGCCGATCAGCGCGTCGATGACGGGGTCGGCCTTGAAGGTGCCGGCCTTCTCGACGGCCTTCACCCACATGTTGAAGCCGATGTAATGGGCCTCCATGGGGTCGTTGGTGGTGCGCTTCGGGTTCTTGGTGAAGGCCTTCCAACGCGCGATGAAGGCCTTGTTCTCGGGCGTGTCGATCGATTCGAAGTAGTTCCAGGCCGTCAGGTGGCCGACCAGGGCCTTGGTGTCCATGCCGGCCAGTTCCTCCTCGCCGACCGAGAAGGCCACGACCGGGATGTCGGTCGCCTTGAGGCCCTGGTTGCCGAGTTCTTTATAGAAAGGCACGTTGGCATCGCCGTTGATGGTCGACACCACGGCCGTCTTCTTGCCCCCTGAACCGAACTTCTTGATGTCCGATACGATCGTCTGCCAATCGGAATGGCCGAAGGGCGTGTAGTTGATCATGATGTCGTCGGGCGCCACACCCTTCAGCTTCAGATAGGCCTCGAGGATTTTGTTGGTGGTGCGCGGGTAGACGTAGTCGGTGCCGGCCAGCACCCAGCGCTTCACGCCGCCGCCTTCCTCGCTCATCAGGTAATCGACCGCGGGGATCGCCTGCTGGTTCGGCGCGGCACCCGTGTAGAACACGTTGCGCTGGCACTCCTCGCCCTCGTACTGGACCGGGTAGAACAGGATGTTGTCGAGTTCCTGGAAGACCGGCAGCACCGACTTGCGCGACACCGATGTCCAGCAGCCGAAACAGGCCGCGACCCCGTCCTTGGTGATGAGTTCGCGCGCCTTCTCGGCGAACAGCGGCCAGTTCGAGGCCGGGTCGACCACGACGGCCTCGAGCTTCTTGCCCAGCACGCCGCCTCGTCTGTTCTGTTCGTCGACGAGCATCAGCATCACGTCTTTCAACGTGGTCTCGCTGATCGCCATGGTGCCGGACAGGGAATGCAGGACGCCGATCTTGACCGTGTCCTCCGCCGCGACGGCGCGGGTCAGCCCGCCAAGCGTGCCGGACGCGGCCAGGGCGCCCGCGGCCGCGCCGAAGAGGGCCTGCCGGCGATTCGGGAGACGATCCATGCTGACCTCGCTTGCGCTGCGGCCGTGTGGCCGCGTTCTCTGCGCTGCGACGGAAAGCAACATCCGTGCCGGCTGATCTGGGCCGTGCAGGCCGCTGGCCTTGCCGGCCGCCTATGCTCGCCGCAAGGCCTCTACGTCGGGCTGACGTTGCTGTCGATGGCTGGACCAGAGCTGCACGGCATTGCCGACCGCCTCGCCGGTCGTGGCATATTCACCGGCCTCGACGGCAGCGCGGATCGCGGTGGCCAGCGGCTCGGGCACCACGACGGTCAAATGTTCCTCGTGCGTCATGCTGGATCTTCTCCCCGTGCGATCTTACCAGCCCTACGCGGTTCCGCCCACCAGCGCCGCGAAGCGCGCGAGGTCGACGTTGCCGCCGCTGAGGACCACGCCGACGCGCTTGCCCCGGCAGTCCACGCCGCCCGAGAAGGCCGCCGCGGCCGCGAGGCAGCCGGTCGGCTCGACCAGCATCTTCATGCGCTCGGCGAAGAACCGCATGGTCGCGACCAGCGCCGCGTCCGGCACCGTGACGACGTCGGCGACGAGCCGGCGGATGATCGGGAAGGTGATGTGTCCCAGCGCCTGCGTCTGGGCGCCGTCCGCGATGGTCTGCGGCACCGGGATGCGGACGATGCACCCCTCGCGGAAGGAGCGCCGCCCGTCGTCGCCGGCCTCGGGCTCGACCGCGATCACGGCGGCACCGGGCGACAGCGCTTCGGCCGCGAGCGCCGAGCCGGCCGTGAGGCCGCCGCCGCCGAGGCAGACCAGCAGCAGGTCGAGCGGTCCGGTGTCCTCGATCAGTTCCTTCGTGGCCGTGCCCTGGCCCGCGATGACGTCGGCGTGGTCGAAAGGCGGGATCAGCGCCAGGCCCCGCCGCTCCGCCAGTTCCCGCCCGATGGCCTCGCGGTCCTCGGCGTAGCGGTCGTAGATCACCACCTCGGCGCCGTAGCCGCGCGTGGCCGCCACCTTGGCCGAGGGGGCGTCGTGCGGCATCACGATGGTGACGGGGGCGCCCTGCAGCCGGCCCGCCAGCGCCATGGCCTGGGCGTGGTTGCCGGACGAGAACGCCACGGCGCCACGGCGGCGCTGCGCCTCCGGCAGGGCCGCCAGCGCGTTATAGGCGCCGCGGAACTTGAACGCCCCGGCGCGCTGCAGGTTCTCGCACTTGAAGAACAGCGTCCCGCCGACCAGCGCGTCCGCGGTGCGCGACGTCAGCACCGGCGTGCGATGCGCCGCGCCCGCGATCCGCGCGGCAGCGCGCTCGACCGCGGCATAATCGGGCGGGGTAGTGGTCTGATCGGGCATCGGCTCTCCGGACGGCGCTGAGAATCGGTCGCCCGATCCTACACCGGCGGGGCCGCGGGGGGAGGGGGGTGGTCGCCGCGGATGCTCATTGACGGGAGAACGGAAGCCCGAGAGGGGACGATGGCGCGTCCTGTTCGCGCCCTCTTCGGTTCAGAACCGCCCGGCGCGGAAGTCGGCGAACGCCTGTTGGACTTCTGCTTGCGTGTTCATGACAAACGGCCCTCCGAACGCGACTGGCTCGCGCAGCGGACGGCCCGCAAAGAGGAGAAAACGGACTGCTGTGCTCTCCGCCCTGACCGTCAGTTCTGACGACCCTGGCTCCTCCGTTCGCGTCAGCCAAGCGAGTTGGTTGGCCTGAACGAGCGTAGCCCGGTCTTCAATCTTTAGGACGCCTTCGAGGACGTAGACGAGGGCGTTATCGCGGGCGGTGAGAAGCTGGCGAAACAGCGCGCCAGGCTCGATCCGCACGTCGAGCATGGTGACCGGGACATGGTTGAGCGTGGACGACGTTATGCCGCCGGATTTACCGGAGAAGACACGAACCTCGACGCCTGGCTCGCGCCTGATCGGCATCGCGCTAGCCGCAAGATCCTGATAGCGCGGTTCACTCATCTTCACAGCCGCAGGAAGATTTACCCAAAGCTGCAGGGTATGAGCAATCGTCCCTTCCGGCGCACTTTCTTCATGGTGGATACCCCGCCCGGCGGTCATCCACTGGGCGTCCCCCGCATGGATGACGCCACCGTGTCCCGCGCTGTCGGAATGCTCGACGGACCCCTCGATGACGAAGGTCACCGTCTCCAGGCCGCGGTGAGGATGAGCGGAAAAGACTCCCCGCGGCATCCAGTCCTCGGCCATGACGAGGAAGGGATCGGTGAAGGCGGCTTCCCCACCGTCGATCAATCGGCGCGCCCGGTGCCCAGTGGCGTGTCCGGGGGCGGCCTCGGGATCGTCAATCCGCGCCACTTCGCGGACGATCATCGGTTCGGGGGTGTCCATTTTAGTAATCCTACTTGAGCGGGTGTTCGACGAGGTTGTGAAGCACCAGGGGGCCCGGGATGTGCAGAAGCCGGCCGCCTTCGTCGAGGCGACCCACAAGGATCGGCGAGAAGCCGAGCTGCTGCGCCAGTTCCTTGATCGTCGCGGCGGCCTTGTCGTCATTGCTGGCCACGAACACGACACGCTTTCCGCCATCCTGCGACGGATCGCGCGCCAGGACGCCGGCGGGCAGTTGATTGAAGGCCTTGACCACCGATGCGCCAGGCACAGCCTTGGCGACGATGTCCGATGAGAGACGCCCCGCCATTACTTCCGGCGACACCCCATAGGCATTGGTCTGGTCGACGGCGATCTTGCCGGTCCAGTCGGATCGGCTTCGAGCCAACTCTTCCACGGCGATGAACGGGATCGCCAGAAACACGACGTCGGCGGCGAGCGCGTCTTCCAGAGTGTGGGCCGTGACCTTGTCACCAAGCTCCTCGGCGAGCGGCCGGATCGTCTCCGGCCCCCGCGTGTTGGCGATCGACACCGCGATCCCGGCGCGGGCGAACTGATGAGCGAGAGCAGATCCGACGTTGCCCGTCCCGATGATGGCGTAGGTCATAATGGTGACTCCTGATGCGCGTGGACGCGCGTTGATTTGTGGCTCGTATGGTGAGGAAGGTTCAGGCTGCGGCCGCTGCCGTGACCGCATCGCCGAATTGGGCGACCGCCGTCTCTCCCGACATCCCGGCGTGCGCCCGGTCTGCAAGAATGATGTCGAGGTCGGTGAGGCCGATGAAACCCAGCACCTGTCGCAGATAACCGCTCGCCTGGTTGTAGGCTACGACCGGCGAACCCGGGCTGAAGTCGCCGCCGCTGGCCAGGATCACGGTGGCCTTCTTGCCGGTCAGCTGCCCAACGTTGTCCACGACGGTGACGCCGACTCGAACGATGTGATCGATGTAAGCCTTCAGAACCGCAGGGATCGAGAAGTTGTACATCGGCGTGCCGATGACGACGTGATCGGCGGATTGCAGCTCGGCGACGAGATCATTGGAGATCTTGATCGCGGCGACGCTTTCCGGCGAGTGCTGTTCCGGAGGGGTGAAGGCGCCTCCGATCCAGGGAAGATCGACGAACGGCAGGTTGGTCTTGATCAGATCGCGATCGATCACCTGGCCGCCGGGGTGCGCCGCACGCCATTTCTTGATGAACAGCGCCGTAAGCTTGCGGGAGGTCGAAGATTCGTAGCGAGGGCTTACGCCGATGGCGAGAAGGGTCGGCATTGTGGATTTCCTATGAGTTGCTGGTGTCTGGGGGGCTTGGGAAGCGGCGGCACCGGGCTTCGGCGCGGGGGGAAATACCGGCCGGCGCGGTCGAACAGGATCGTCAAGTGTGAAGGCTCGGCATGGGACATCCTCTGGGCTCTGAGCCGGATGACCCGTCGCTCGTCGGTGACCCGCAATGCCTAGGAGTTCGCCGGACGGAGAAAAACTGATGAAGTGTAGTTTATCTTGATCTACAAATCAGAATGGACTCCCTGACGCTCGATCAAATCCAGATCTTTCTCGCCGTCGTCGACGAAGGCAGCTTCTCGAAGGCGGCGAAAAAGCTGAACCGCGCGCAGTCGGCGGTGACCTACGGGATCCAGAAGCTCGAAGCGCAAATCGAGCTGCCGCTGTTCGATCGCACCGCCTATCGGCCGACCTTGACCGAGGCGGGCCATAAGCTTCTGTCACGGGCGCGGCGCATCGCAGAAGAAGCGAACTCATTTCGCGACTCCGCGCGAAGTCTGGCCAGTGGGCTGGAGGCCGAACTGACCATCGTGCTGGACTCGATGTTTCCGATGCCGCCGGTCGTCGAGGCGCTCAGGGCGTTCACCGAGAAGTTTCCGACGGTTGCCCCGCGCGTCTACGTCCAGCCGCTCGGCGCGGCGGCGGAACTGGTGCTCGAGGGCGCCTGCATGATCGGTCTGCTCAACCTTATCTTCAGCGATATCGCCGTGTTTAAGAGCTTCCCTTTGCTGACCCTTGATCAGATCCCGGTCGTGGCACCTGACCATCCGCTGGCCGCGATCGAAGGACCGATCGCGACCCACGTCCTCCACCAGCATGTTCAACTGGTGCTGACCGATCGCTCGGCGCTGACTGCGGGACGCGATTATGGCGTCCTATCTGGACGGACCTGGCGCTTGGCGGACCTCGGCGCCAAACAGTCGATGCTGCTGGCCGGGCTTGGCTGGGGCAACATGCCCACGCACCTCGTCGAGGAGGATGTGGCGCGCGGGCGGCTGAAGGTCATTCAGCCGGAGGAGTTCGACGCCCGTGTCGCCCAGATTGTGATGGGTTGCGCCTCTCTCGCCGACCACCGGCTAGGCCCAGCTGGGCAGTGGATGATCCGGCATCTATCCAAAGCCGGTGGATCGTGAACGATAGCAGCATCGATGGAGGTGTCTGCTTCAGAGCCTCAACCTGCCCAAAGCTGCCGAGCCGCTTCCGGGCCAGGATGCGCTAGATGCAGCCCCGCGCGGTCGCGGTGCTGCCATCGCTCATGATCCGTCCGTCCTCAGCCCATCGCCGAGCAACTCTCCCGTCCCAGCGCCAACCCCCACCCGGCTCGCCGACCCGCCTCGTTCCGCGCCTCTATGCCGCCCATCGCCTTCCCTGCTATCCTGCGCCCAGACGGCGTGGGACACCCGATGGCTGTGGATGAAACTCTGGCGGGGCGGCGGGTCTTGCTGATCGTCGGGGGCGGCATCGCGGCCTACAAGGCGCTCGACCTGATCCGGCGGTTGCGCGAGCGCGGCGCCGAGGTCCGGGCCGTGATGACGGAAGCCGCCAAGCGCTTCGTCACGCCGCTGTCGATCGCGAGCCTCACGGGCGCCCGGGTCTACGACGACCTGTTCTCGCTCACCGATGAGGCCGAGATGGGCCACATCGAGCTGTCGCGCAGCGCCGACCTCGTCGTGGTGGCGCCCGCCACCGCGAACCTCATGGCCAAGATGGCCCAGGGCCTCGCCGACGATCTCGCCTCGACCCTGTTGCTCGCCACCGACAAGCGCGTCCTCCTGGCCCCGGCCATGAACGTCCGCATGTGGCTCCACCCCGCTACGCGCCGCAACCGGGCGACCCTCGCGGCCGACGGCGTGCTCACGGTCGGCCCCGGCGACGGCGTCATGGCGTGCGGCGAATACGGCCCGGGCCGCATGGCCGAGCCGCTCGACATCGTGGCGGCGGTCGCGGCGGCGCTCGCCGGCGACACGACCATCCCGCTCGATGCGGAGGCGGTGCCCTCCGCGACCGCCTCGCTCCAGGGCCATCGGGTCGTGGTGACGTCGGGCCCGACCCACGAGCCGATCGATCCCGTGCGCTACATCGCCAACCGCTCCTCGGGGCGCCAGGGACACGCCATCGCGGCGGCGGCCGCGGCGGCCGGCGCCGACGTCGTGCTGGTCAGCGGACCGGTGTCGCTTCCCGACCCGCCCGGCGTCGCGGTCGTCCGGGTCGAGACCGCGCGCGACATGCTGGCGGCCGTGGAAGCGGCGCTGCCCGCCACCGTGTTCGTGGCGGCGGCCGCCGTGGCGGACTGGCGTCCCGTGTCGGCCTCGGATGCGAAGATCAAGAAGCGCGGCGGCGCCGCCCCGACCCTCCTGCTCGACGAGAACCCCGACATCCTGGCGGCCGTGTCGCGACGCGCCTCGGGCCGGCCGGCCCTGGTGGTGGGCTTCGCGGCCGAGACGGACGGGCTGCTCGAGCATGCCGCGGAGAAGCTCGAGCGCAAGGGCTGCGACATGATCGTGGCCAACGACGTCGGGACCGGGTCGGGCGTCATGGGCGGTCCCGCCAATCAAGTCCACCTCGTGACGCGCGCCGGCGTCGAGCCCTGGCCGCGGCTCGGCAAGGACGAGGTGGCGCGGCGCCTCGTCGCGCGCTTCGCCGCGCTGCTCGACGAGGCCCGGCCGTGACGGTCGCGGTGCTGGTCAAGCGGCTGCCCCACGCGCTGGGGCTCGACCTGCCGGCTTACCAGAGCTCCGGTGCGGCGGGGCTCGACCTCGTGGCGGCGCTGCCGCCGGGCCATACGGTGGTGCTCGAACCCGGGAGCCGCGACATCGTGCCGACCGGCCTCGTGCTCGCGCTGCCGGAGGGCTACGAGGCCCAGGTCCGGCCGCGCTCGGGCCTGGCCTTGCGCCACGGGGTGACCGTGCTGAACGCGCCCGGCACGATCGATGCCGATTACCGGGGCGAGGTGCAGGTGGTGCTGGTCAATCACGGCAGCGAGCCCTTCGCGATCACGCGGGGCACGCGCATCGCCCAGTTGGTGCTGGCCCGCGTGGCGCGCCTCCACTGGGTGGAAGGCGAGCCCGAGGGCACCGCGCGGGGAGACCGCGGTTTCGGCTCCACCGGCGTCGGCGCGTGCGACGCGCCGGAACCGGGCGCGCCGTGAACCTGTTGCCGGCCCGCAGCCTGCTGGCCGTGGCGGCCGTGGTCGACGTTGCCATGCACGCGCGTGCCGCGCCCGTCTCGGCCAAGGCGCTCTCGGCACGGCACGGGCTCATGCCCCGCCATCTCGAATCCCTGCTCCAGGAACTCGTCCGGGCCAACATCCTGCGGGGCTATCGCGGGCCGCGCGGCGGCTACGAACTCGCCCGCGAGCGCCGCCGCATCACGGTCGGCGAGATCCTGCGGGCCGCGGCCCGGGTCGGCGAAGCCGACGCCAAGCCGCGTCCGCGCCCATCCTTCGTCGAGGACGTCGTCGGCCCGGCGCTGCGCGGTGCCAGCGATGCCTTCCTGGCCGAACTCGACCGCACCACGGTCGACGACATGTGCGTGCGGGCCGAGGCTTTAGGCGCCGAGCGCGCCGCCGGCATCGACTTCACGATCTGAGGCGGGGTCCGGGCAGGTCGCCGAGAGCGATCGATCCGGAACACGACCATCATGGCCGGGCCCCGACCGGACAGGATTTCCTCTGCACAAAGATTCATCAGCGTTATATGCATGATGCATTTTGCGGCGCCAACGCGCCGTGCTAGAGGGCGCTCATGCTCTCGACCATCGTGTTTTCCCCGTCGGCGCCCGCCACCGGCGTCCGTCCGTCCGGCCCTCTCCTGCGGACGCTGGCGGCCCTGGTTCCGGCCGCCATCGAGGGCGTGGTGAGGGACGTCACCCTGCTGCAGGTCGGTGACGCGACCGGCATTGCCGGGATCGCCGACGAGGCCGGTTGTCAGCTCGTCGAGGAGAAGGATTTCCCCGCCGCCCTGGCCCGCGGCGTGGCGGGCGCTCGCTCGCCCTGGATCTTCGTGGTCAAGGCCGGCACCGTGCCGTCGCGGATCTTCGGCGAGGAGGCGGCCCGGGCTCTCGAAGACGAGATCGGAGAGGGCGGCGCGCTGCTGCGCGAGGCCCCGACCGGCCTGGCCCGCTGGTTCCCGTCGCTCGCCCCGGTGGTCGGCGTGATCCTGCCCCGCGCGCGGCTCGTCGGAACCCGTTGCGCGAGCTTCGACGATGTGGTGCGCCAGGCCCGCCCCGCCCGCACGTTGCCGACGTCGGCGACCTGACCGGGGGTCCGCAGCCTGCCACGCGGCGTCCGGAAAGAAGACACGTTCGTTCGATCTTCTGGGCCAACGTCGCCCGGCACGAGGACCGGCATGGATGAGATTGCCGCCGAGCGGCACGATGGATGACACGCCGGTCGGGCGGGGACGGCCGCCGAGCCTGTCGGCTGCGATCCGGGCCGCGCGGCTCGACGGGGCCGAACGTGCCCAGGCCACGGGCGACCTCCGCGATGCCGAACTGGCGCGGCTCGACCTCCTGCGCGAGATGCTCGATCCAGTGCTGGCCGAAATTCCGCCCGAGGTCGACCTGTTCGACGCGGGCGTGGTGCCGAGCCCGCGCCCGCGCCTCTTCGTGGATATGATCGCTTTCGTCGAGATGGGGCACGACCGCCGCACCTACCGGCTGTTCCAGGACCGGCGCGACGGCCGCGTGCTCCTGGCCGAGGCCGAGGGTGTCGGCGCCATGGTGGCGGCCGTGACGGATTACATCGCGCGCCGCCTCGTCGAGCGGGAGCGGCTGCTGGCGTCGCTGGACCGCGAGACCCCGCCACCGACCGGCGCGGTCGCGGCCGGCCCACCCCGGCCCCCGCCGCCGCGGCGCCGGGCCTTGGTCGCGCTCGCCCGTCTCCTGCGCTTCGTGCTCGACGGGCTCGGACTCGCGGCGCTCTGCGCAGCGGTCTGGCTCGCGGTCCGCTACGCCCACGGACATTGGCCGGGCTGGTGGTTCGACGCTGGGGGGCTACGCTTCTGAGCCCTGGCCGTGCGAGACTTCGTGCCGTGCGAAAGGTCAGAGGTCAGGACCTCGTGCCGGCCTTCGGGCCGACGGCTCGACTGAAGCCCGTTCAACCCTTCCTCGATGGGCTCACCGGCACGGTCGATCTGTCCACCTTGATCGATTCCCCGCAGGCGGGCGTCTTTGCGGCGTTGCGCGACGACGCGGTTTTCTCCGCCGTCTACGTCGCCTACGGTGCCGTTACATGGCCCGGAGACCTGGACCTGGCGCCTGACGCCATGCACGCCGCGATCGCGCAAGATGGCGAGTGGCGACCGAGCTGATGGCTACGCTCCGCTTGCGGCGACTTCCGGATTCGGCTGGAAACCTGTGGATAACCGGTGGGTAATGTTTGAACAAAACAGGAACGAGCTTAAGCCTGTGGTCGGGCCACAACCGAACGACGGGCGGATCGATCCCATGGCGACGCTGAAGGAATTCGAGGACGCCTTGCGCCAGCAAGGCATGCAGATGGCGCTGGCGATCCTGGAGACGCTGAAGGCGCGAGATCGTGCCAAGCGATCCGCCGTGGCGCCGGCCCGCCGCCTGACCGGGCAGAAGATGACGCCGGAACTCGCCCTCCGCATCCTGGAACTGCATGGCGCGACCAAGATGACCCAGCAGGAAATCGCCTTCAAGGTCGGGGTCAACCAGGGCCGGGTCAACGAGGTCATCAAGCACGGCAAGTGGCTCGACGGCGACCCGAAATCCGTCGAAGCACAGTCGCGCGACAGGGCGGTGGCGCGTATCAAGGCGGGTCCCAGGGCCACCGCAACCGGCCGCAGGGCCAAGCCCGGGATCGACAAGCGGCCGGCCGCGCTCCTGGCCGACGCGGCCCGGACCGGCAGCGGCCAGCTGACGTTCCTGTGATGTCACCCGGCAAAGATGCCGGCCTCGTGCCTGTGGACAATATCCGGGATCCGGTCTTCGACGCGGGACGCCGGCCCCTTGCGCCCCGGCTCGCGGTGTGTATCATGAAGTCATCGTCAACCAGTCGAAAGGAGGTGATCTAGTGTCTCATTGTTTCATGCTGTGTGGGGCTCTGGTCTTCTCTTCGAGGAAGATCGCGTAAAGAGTTTCGGGCCGCAACACGGCTGACAATGCTTTAGGCTCCTGCGAGCCTCGAACCGAAGCCGCGGCGCCCTCTGGGTCCCGCGGCTTTTTGGTTCTACTCTGCCCCGCAATGACCGAGGCCGAAGGGCGTCATAGAACCGCCACCCTCGAGGCCGGCCGCGCGGGCCGACAGGGCAGAGCACCGCTGTCGGCGTCGTTGCGCGTCGGAAGTCCGGTCATGGAACGGGCCGCGTCCCGGTCCTTCGACGCGTTGCGGCCTCGGTCAGATAGCCTTCCAGTTCCGCGGCCCGGTGCGCCGCCGTGTGGCAGGCCAGCACGCGGCGCTGGCCCGCGGCCCCGATGGCGCGCCTGTCCGCCTCGGACATCCCGGTCAGAGCCGCCAGGACCGCCTCGTCGTCGGGCGCGATCAGCACGTCCCGGCCGGGCGCCAAAATGGCGTCGAGGCCGTCCCAGGCGTCCGAGATGATGGGGGTGCCGCAGGCCGCAGCCTCGAAGAGCCGCACGCTGGGGCTCCAGCCCGCCCGTACCATGTCGGCCCGGGTGACGTTGAGGGTGAAGCGGCTGACGCCGTAGAACTCGGCGTGATCGGCCGGTCCGACATGCTCGAAGCGCTCGACATTGGCGGGCCATGCGATGGTGGTCGGGTATTGCGGCCCCGCCACGACGAAGCGGAGGTGCGGGGCGCGGCGGGCCGGCTCCAGCAACAGGCGCTCCAGCACCGGCTGGCGGTCGTCGCTGTAGGTGCCGAGATAGCTGAGATCCCAGCGGGCGGCGTCGTAGTGGCGGCAGTAATTGTCCGGATCCACGCAGCAGTAGAGCGCCCGCGGCCCCGGCGAGCCGAACTCCCGGGCCAAGCGGCCCAGCATGGGGCCGCCCGTGAACGACAGGTAGAGGGCGAAGCCGGGGACGAGAGCCGGCGACAGGTATTCGCAGGCACCGCGCTCGAGCGCCGCCACGGTCACGGGCGTGTCGATGTCGTAGAAGGCCGTCGTGCCGCGCGCGTGCCGCTGCACGAAGGCACTCACGGCGCGGCCGTCAGGCACGTAGGAGCCGACCACGACGGCATCGGCCTCGGCGATCGCCGTGCGGTGCCGGTCGAGGTCGGCGAGGCTTTCGTAGAAGGCGAGGCGGCAGAAGGCCGGGTCGACGAGGTCGCGCGCGGTGCCGCGATACCAAGGCACGTCGCGTTCGAGAAACAGGATGTCGTGGCGGCGTGCCGCGAAGGCCTTGAGCAGCGACCGGTAGGTCGTGGCGTGACCGTTGCCCCAGGACGACGACAGGCTCAGGCCCAGGACCACCAGCTTCACGGCGCCGTACCGACCGAGGCCGTACGTTCGGCGCGGCGCCGCTTCAGGATGACGTCGACCTCGGCGCCGCGCCGCCCGTAGGTGTGGTCCCGGAGAATGCGGGCGCGGGCCGCTTCGCCGATGGCGCGGGCGCGTTCGGGCTTCAGCGCCGCCAGATGGGCCGCCACGTCGGCGCCGTCGCGCGCTACCAGCACCTCCTGGCCGTCGGCGAGGAACAGGTCGAGTCCCATCCAGGCGTCCGTGATCAGGCAGGCGCCGGCGCCGGCGGCCTCGAAGACGCGGGTCGCGGGCGAATAGCCGACCTCGGCCATCGAATCGCGCGCGATGTTCAGCACGGCGAGCGGCGACGTGTTGAAGGCGTTGTGCTGGCGCGTGTAGACATGGCCGATATGGCGCACGTTGCCCGGCATGGGCTTCGAGTCCCAGCCGTTGCCGCCGATCAGGAACCTCCGATCCGGCAGCCGTGCCGCGGCATCGAGGAAGAACCGCTCGACCCGCGCCTCGCGGTCGGGCAGGCGGTTGCCGAGGAACGACAGGTCGGCCCGGAACTCCGGCTCGGGCGGCACGGGATGGTGGGTGGCGGGGTCGAGCGCGTTGTAGATCGGCACGCATCGGCGAACCCCGAATCCCTCGTAGGCCCCGACCACCGGCGGTCCGCCCCCGTAGGTGAAGACGTAGTCCAACCGCGGCAGGACGCGGTGGAGGACGTGACCGGGCCATCCGCGCAACTCCGCGAGGGTGGCTGGCGCGTCGACGTCCCAGAAGATGCGGATCGCGTCGGGGCGGGCCTGGCGCATCACACCCTCGACCAGCACGTCGTCGTAGACGCCGACGCCGCTCGCCTTGACGACCACGTCGGCCTTGGCGGCCTCGGCCATGACTCGGGTCACGCCGGCGTCGGTCGCCGGATACACCACCACCTCGGCCCAGTCCGGGGGGGCGATGTCACGGTGCTGCTGCCGTTCGAAGGCGTCGGGCTCGTAGAAGGTGGTGCGATAGCCGCGGGCGTGGAGGTCGCGAATCATGCCGCGGTAGTAGGTGGCGGCACCGTTCCAGTAGGAGGAGAGCAGGCTCGATCCATAGAATGCGATCGTCGTCGCGGCGGTCATCGCGGGTCCGGGGTGGCGGCCGAGGGGGTCGTGCCGGTGGCGCCGTCGAGGCTCGCCAGGATCGACATGAGTTCGTCCACGCGATGGGCGCAGGTATGGCGCGCCCTGATGGTGTCGAGGCCATGCGCCACCAGCGCGGCGCCGAAGTCGGGGTCGTCCCGCAGGGCCGCGAGATGACGCTCCATCTCGGTGCCGCTCCGCGCCATGAGGAAGTCCTGTCCGGGCGCGAACAGCCCCTCGCTGTCGTCCCAGGGGGCCGACACCAGGGGGATGCCGCAGGCCAGGGCCTCGAACACCCGGATGGTCGGAATGCCGGGCAGCAGTTCGACGTAGAAGCGTCGCGGAACGTGGACGGTCGCCATGTGGCGCCCGAAGACCTCCGGCGCGGACGCGTTGGGCAGCCAGCCCCGGTAGTGGGCGCCGTAGCGGTCGAGCGTCGCGCGGGCCTCGTCGGGGTAGCGCACGCCATAGATGTCGAGCGGCAGATCGAGGCGCTGGGCCGGGCCGAACAGGAAATCCTGGAGTTCCGCGCCTCGCTCGCCGTCGCCCCAGTTGCCGATCCAGACGAGGCCGTGACGCTCTTGCTCCACGGCCGGCGGCCGGAACACGCGGGTATCGGCCGCCTCGTGCCAGACGAAGACCTTGGATCCCCAGCCCCAATGCCGGTAGACGGCCGCCAATGTCTCGCCGAAGGCCAGCACGCCGTCGTAGCCGTCGAGGTCGAAAGCCCGGATCGCCTCGGCGTCGCTGACCGCACGGTGGTGGGTGTCGTGGAACAGCAGCGTGAACCGCGCACCCGCCTTGCGGGATGCACCCAGGGCCGCCACGAGGGCGGGTTCGTTCCATTCGTGCACGATCACGAGGTCGGCCTCGGCGCAGGCGCCCGCAGCGTCGAACTCCGCCGGGTAGCCGTGCGAGTGGAGGTCGGGGTAGTTCCGCCGAAAGGCGTCGAGTCCGGCCCGGCCGGCATCCTGGAGCAGGTTGTCGAGGCTCCAGGCGCCTTCGGGCTCGTAGGTCGCGACAAGGTTACCGCGCCGGACCAGTTCGCTCAACACGCCGCGCAGGAAATGCGCGTTGCCATGATTCCAGCAGGACAGCAGCGAATGGGTGAAATAATGGATCCTCATAGGGCCGCGCGGGGTCGCGGTTCGCCGCGGGGCGGTCCGGCACGGGCCGCCATCGCTCCGGCGGCGTTTGCCCGACGAGCGGCGCTGGCCCGAGCGGCGCTGGCCGCCGCATAGGCCCTGCCGGTGCCCTCGGCGCAAGCCTCGACCGTGTAGTCCGCAGCTCGCGCGGCCGACAGGGCGGCGCGCTCGGCCCGGTAGCCCCGGTCGCCGAGAAGCCGAACCACTGCGGCCGCCAGCGCCCGATCGTCGTGCGGTGCGACGAAAACCGCGCAGCCGTCCCAGAGTTCGCGGAACGTCGGGATGTCGGACAGCACCAGAGCGCAGCCGGCCTGCGCGGCCTCGAGCACCGCCAGGCCGAAGGGCTCGTAGAGGGCCGTCGAGGCAAAGATCGGCCGCCGGCCGAGCTTCGCCCTGAGGGCCGCGGCATCGAGTGTACCGATCCTCCTGATGTTGTGGAGCGCGACCGTGGCGCCGTTGGGTCCCGTGAGCGGCCCCGCGGCCTCGACCATGACGGGGAGACGGGCCGCGGCCCGGTCCAGGACGCCCAGATTCTTGCCCTCGTCCCATAGCCGGCCGGCCGTGAACACCGACGGCGTGGGCGCCTCCGCGGTTTCCAGGGCGGGCGGCCGGTCGCGGCCGTTCGGCACGACGATGGGCACGTCGCCGAAGCCGTAGACGCGGCGTGTGGCTTCCCCGAAGCTGCGGCTGGGGGCCACCACGGCCTCCGCGCTCGCGAGGCCGCGCTCGTGGAGCGCCGCGCGCCAACGAAGGTCCTCCGGCAGCACGCCGCCCCGCACGGCCTCCCACCAGGTCGCGACGCAGGAATGGCAGACGGCCAGCACGGGGCAGCCGAACCCGGCTTCGGCCGCGAGGGCCGGATGGTTGAGGTGGAGGAGGTCGGCCGCTTCCCGCCGCGCCAGCCCGACGAGCGCGGCGCCGCCGGCCCGGACTGCGGCGGCATCGGCGGCGAGCCATTCCGGATCGTGGCCGGTATCGACCAGCTTCAATCCGCGTTCGGCGGCTTCCGCGCGCTTGGCGTCATCGAGGCCGGGACCCAGCAGCGCCAGCGTGACGCGGGTGCCGCGCCGCCCGAGAGCGGCCCCGAGGTCGAGCGCATAGGTCCAGATGCCGCCGACCGCGTCGGTCGTCATGAGCACGTGGCGGCCACTGAGTGGGCCTGATGGAACCCGTACCTCGGACGATGCGGCAGGGGCGGAGCTTGCCATCCGGACGAATGGAGCGGGATCTTTCACCGGCAGCACGCGGCTTCGAGGTCGGTGAGAGGCAGGGGCTGCTGGTCCTGGATGTCGCTGAGGCGCTCGAACTGGGCGAGATAGTGGGCGTGCGCCCGTTCCCAGGCCTCGCCGTCGGGCATCCCGAAGAGCCGCCTGTAATCGGGCGAGGACGGGTAGGGATAGAGAGGCACGGGATCATTGGCCCAGACGCCGCGCGCCCGGAGCCCGTCGCGCCATTCGGCCACGAGACCGGCGTCGTCGCCCGCCACTTCGAGGAGGTTGGCCTGCACGAAGGGTACGCTGCGTCGCGCGTGGACCAGGCGTTCGGCCAGATCCTCGGTGGTCATGCGGCAGCTCTTGTCGAGCGCGGCCCGGCCCTCGACCGTGAGGCTCTCGATGCCGGCCTCGATCGACACGCAGCCTGCCTGGCCCAGCAGGTCCAGCAGGTCGGGTTTCCACAGGTCGATGCGGGTCTGCACGCCGAACTCGATCGGTCGCGACACCAGCGCTTCCAGCAGCGGGCGCTGCGGCAGGAAGATCTCGTCGATGAAATAGACGTAGGTGACGCCCTGCGCCACGAGCCCGTCGATTTCGGCCAGCAGGGGAGCGAGGTCGCGTTTCCGGTACTTGTCGCGGAAGTCGATCTTGGCGCAGAAGGAACAATGGTAGGGGCAGCCGCGCGAAGCCTCCACCTCGGCGCCCCGGCCGACCGGCTCGCGGTCGTAGCGGTGGTGATGGTGGGCGTGCCGGTCGATCCAGGACGGGTCCCAGCGCAGCGCCGGCGCGTCGGCGAAGCGGGCTGCGGCGGGTTCGCCCGTGACGGCGATGCGATCACCGTCCCGATAAGCGATCGAAGGCACCTGGCCGAGGTCGGCGGGCGTGCCGCCCGCGAAGGCCTCCGCCAGGGCGGCCACGACCTCCTCGCATTCGCCTCTGACCACGACGTCGCAGCCGAGCTTGCGCAGCGCCGTCGCGGGTGTGGCGGAGCCGTGCGGGCCCACCGCGACGGTGCGGCCGCCGCGGATCCCGAGCGCCAGGAGGAACGCCCGCGGGCTGCGCAGCTCGGGCGGGGCGCAACGCCAGAACAGGTAGCTCGGCGCCGTCGCCACGACCGTCATGTCGGGCACGAAATCGGCCACGGCCGCGGCAAGCTCCTCCGTCGACTGGCCCATGAGGTGGCCGTCGAGCATCAGCGCGTGGTGACCGGCGCGTTCCAGCAGGCCACGGCAATAGCCGAGTTCGAGCGGCAGGTGCGGGTGGCGGCAGCCGAAGTAGATGGAGTGGGAGAAATCCCAGGCCGGATTGACGAGGGCGACCTTCAAGACGCAGCTCCAGCGAAGCGCGCCGCCTTTTCGCCGTGCTCCCGCGGCAAGCTAATGCCATATTCCCCGGCAAGCCAAGTCACCAGACGCGCAACTCCGTCCCGCCAGGGTCGCCACGGCCCCAGGCTCAGCACCTCGGCGACCCGGCGCGTATCCGTCACGTAATAGCGTTGGTCGCCCTTGCGCCAGTCGTGCATCGCGGCCTCGACGGGCCGGCCCACCAGGGCCTCGAGGTGGCGAAGCAGCTGCCGCAGGCTCACGGCATTGTCCGGGCCGCCGCCGAGGTTGAAAGCCTGGCCGGCCACGCGGTCGATCTCGCGCCAGCAGCCGATATAGGCGTCCACGGCGTCGTCGACATCGAGGATGTCACGCACCTGGCAGCCGTCGCCGAACAGGCTGATGGCCTCGCCTCTCAGGGCCGAAATCGCGAAATGCGCCACCCAGCCCTGGTCCTCGGTGCCCATCTGGCGCGGTCCGTAGATGCAGCTCATGCGCAGCACCGCGGTCGGCACGCCGAAGCTGCGGGCGAAGTCGAGCACATATTGATCCGCGGCGCCCTTGGAACAGCCGTAGGGCGTATGGAAGTCGAGCGGCCGCGCCTCCCCGATGCCGTGGCGCCGGATGCCGGCGTCGGCCGGAACGTAGGCGTCGTTGGTGAGGGTCAGCGCGACATCGGCGAGGTCGCCATAGACCTTGTTGGTCGAGGCGAAGACGAGCGGTACGGGCTCGGCGCGGCGCCGAAGAGCGTCGAGCAGCGTCACGGTCGCGCGGACGTTGACATCGAAATCCGCGAGCGGCTCCACCAGGGAGGTCGTGACCGCGACCTGGGCCGCGAGGTGGAACACGGCGTCGGCGTCCGCGGCCGCGTCCGTCAGGGCATCGGCATCCCGCACGTCCGCCACGACCACGGTCACGGCCTCGCCGTGACGGCTTTTCAGCCAATCGAGGTTGCGGGCGACGCCGGGTCGCGACAGTGCGTCGTAGACGGTCACGCGATGCCCCAGGCCGAGGAGCCGGTCCGCGAGGTTCGAGCCGATGAAGCCGGCGCCCCCGGTGAGCAGGACCCGGCAGGGTTCAAGCGGCGCAGAGAGCGCCATCAGGCCACCAGGCCACGGGCTTCGAGTTCGCGACGCGCCTCGCCGACACGGTCGACCGACTCCTGCCGGCCCACCCATTCGGCGAGTTCGGCCAGCCCGTCGCGGAAGTCGGCCAGCGGCTCGTAACCGAGATCCTCGCAGATCTTGTCGATGTCGGGGATGCAGTGGCGGATGTCGCCGGCCCGTGCCTTCCCGGCGATTTCGGGCGGCAGGTCCTCGCGGCCCATCGCCCCGGCCAGCAGCGTCGCGACCTCCTCGACCGTGCGGTCCTCGCCGGAACCGACATTGTAGACCCCGCCCGCCGCCTTGGGATGGTCGAGCGCCAGGATGAAGGCGCGGGCCACATCGGCAACGTGGACGAAATCGCGGCGCTGCTGCCCATCCTCGAAGATGACGGGCGACTTGCCGTGGGCGAGCCGCGACGCGAAGATCGCCAGCACGCCCGTATAGGGGTTCGACAGGGCCTGCCCGGGGCCGTAGGCGTTCCACAGCCGCAGCGCCACGCCCTCCATGCCGTAGGCCGGGGCGAGCGTCAGGGTCAGGCGCTCCTGGGTGTATTTGGTGATGGCGTAGACGGAGGCGAGCGTCGGCCGTTTCCATTCGGGGGTCGGGGCAGGTTCCATCGGCTGCCCTTGCGGATCGAGCGGGTCCCAATGGCCGGTCGCGTCGCGCGGCTGGCGCAGGACGTCCTCGTGGAGCTTGCCGTCGCGGTCGCGGTAGAGGCCCTCGCCGTAGATGCTCATCGAGGATGCCACCACGACGCGCCTCACGGGATGCTCGATCAGCGTCTGGAACAGCATGGCGGTGCCGAGATCGTTGACCGACACGTAGCGGTCGACAGCATACATGCTCTGACCGACGCCGACTTCGGCCGCGAGATGCACCACCTTGTCGACGCCTGCGAGGGCCCGGGCCACGGCCTCGCCATCGCGCACGTCGCCCTCGTGGATCTCGACATCGGGTCCGAGTTCGGCCAGCGCCGAGCGGTCGGCATGGACCTGACCGATGAGGCTGTCGAGGATCCTGACGCGATCGCCCTTGTCGAGCAGGGCGCGCGCCAGGTGGCGGCCGATGAAGCCGGCGCCGCCGGTGATCAGGACCCTATCGGCCATTCGTGGGAAAGTCCTCGTTCCGTGCCGTGCTTCTCCTTCTCCAGCCTGGCGGGAGAAGGCAAGTGCGCTGGGTCAGGCCGCTTCGACGGCTGCGGCTGCGGCGGCTGCGGCGGCCCGCTCCTGCGCCTTCTTCTTGGGTTGGGCCTTGACCGGGTTGTTGCGGACCGGCTTCTCGCCGACGCCGACCGAGGCGAGCAGCCGCAGCACGCGGTCGGTCGGCTGTGCGCCCTTGGAGATCCAGTCCTTGGCCTTGTCGGCATCGATCACGAGGCGGGCCGCGTCCTCGCTCGGCTTCAGGGGATCGAAGGTGCCGATCTTCTCGACGAAGCGGCCGTCGCGCGGCGCGCGGGCGTCGGCCACGACGATGCGGTAGAACGGCCGCTTCTTGGCGCCCCAGCGGGCGAGGCGGATCTTCAGTGCCATGGTTCAGTTCCTTTCAGACGAAGTCGGGGTTGGTCGTTCGTCGCCGTTGCCTTGGATCAGGCGGTCGATATCGCCCATGGGGTCTTCGGACAGACCCTGCGAGGCATAGACCTCGACATCGACCGAGCCGTCCTCGAGGACGTCGATCTCCCAGTAATGGCCGGGTTCATTGACCAGGAGCGACATCGCGTCGTCACGATAAGCCGCCGAGGTATAGCTCACGTCGGCGGCCGACAATCGCTCACGGAGGGCGTTGAACACCGCGAACATCCTGCTCTGGGATCCGTCGTTCACTTCTTCTTGCCCCCGAAAGGACCGAAGCCGCCGCCGAGGCCGGGCAGGCGTCCCCCCCCGAGGCCGGGGAGGGTCGGGGGCAATTTGCCGGCGAGACTGCTGCCGAAGGCGCCGGAGGGCGGCGTCGAAGGCAGGCCGACCCCGCCCATCTGACGCTGCAGCGCCTCGAGGTCCGCCGGGCTCGGCTGCGGCATGCCGCCCATCGGGCCCCCGCCCATCCCGAACATCGACGCCATCTTGCCGAGGCCGCCCTTCTTGGCGCCGCCGAGCGCCTTCATCATGTCGGCCATCTGCCGGTGCTGCTTCAAGAGCCGGTTGACGTCCTCGACCCGCATGCCCGATCCCGCCGCGATGCGCTTCTTGCGCGAGGCCTTGAGCATGTCGGGATTGCGGCGCTCCTCCCGGGTCATCGACGAAATGATGGCGCGCTGGCGCTTGATCATCCGCTCGTCGATGTTGGCCTCCGCCATCTGCTGCTTGATCTTCCCCATGCCGGGCAGCATGCCCATGATGCCGCCCATGCCGCCGAGCTTCTCGACCTGAGCCAGCTGGTTGGAGAGATCCTCGAGGTCGAAGCGCCCCTTGCGCATCTTCTCGGCCATGCGCATGGCCTGCTCGGCGTCGATCGACTCGGCCGCCTTCTCGACCAGCGAGACGATGTCGCCCATGCCGAGGATGCGGTCGGCGATGCGGGAGGGGTGGAAGTCCTCGAGCGCGTCCATCTTCTCGCCGGTGCCGATCAGCTTGATCGGCTTGCCCGTGACGGCGCGCATCGACAGGGCTGCGCCGCCGCGGCCGTCGCCGTCGACCCGGGTCAGCACGATGCCGGTGACGCCGACGCGCTCGTCGAAGCTCTTCGCGAGATTGACGGCGTCCTGGCCCGTGAGGCTGTCGGCCACCAGCAGGATCTCGTGCGGCTTGGCGGCCGCCTTGATCTCGGCCATCTCGGCCATCAGCGGCTCGTCGATGTGGGTGCGGCCGGCCGTATCGAACATGACGACGTCGTAGCCCTGCAGCCGCGCCGCCTGTTCGGCCCGTCGGGCGATCTGCACGGGCGTCTGGCCCGCGATGATCGGCAGGGTGTCGACGCCGATCTGCCGGCCCAGGACCGCGAGCTGTTCCTGCGCGGCCGGTCGCTTCACGTCGAGCGACGCCATCAGCACGCGCCGCTTGTGGCGGTCGACGAGGCGTTTGGCGATCTTGGCCGTCGTGGTGGTCTTGCCGGCGCCCTGCAGTCCGACCATCATGATGGCCACCGGCGCGGCGGCGTCGAGATCGATCGGCTGGGCGTCGGAGCCGAGCGTCTCGACCATGACGTCGCTCACGATCTTGACCACCATCTGGCCCGGCGTGACCGATTTGACCACGTTGGCCCCGACCGCGCGCTCGCGCACCTTGTCGGTGAACGACCGCACGACCTCGAGCGCAACGTCGGCTTCGAGCAGGGCGCGTCGCACCTCGCGCATGGCGGCCGAAACGTCGGCCTCGGTGAGGGCTCCGCGACGGGTCAGGCCGTCGAAGATGCCGGAGAGCCGCTCTGTCAGTCCTTCGAACATGGACGAACCCTTCCGGCCCTCGAGGTGCGGCAAGCCGCGGCGATAACGACGCCAAAGCGAATTGCGCCCGAGGGCGCAGACGCGCTGTCGGACGTTCGCCTCCGCGCTGGAAACACGGTCGGCGTTGGCGGACCCGCAAGGGCCACGAGGGCGTGTAGGGCAGAGGGGCGGGGATGTCAAACGTCGTGATGCGGCGGGACCAGGGCGAGATATGAACGACGCCACCCTTTGCCGACCACACTCACGGTCCTTCAGGACCTCTCGCGCGGCCACTGGACCTGTGGTGCGGTGCCGGAGGTCCTTGGTCCTGGCCTGAACTCCGCTTGGCGCTCGTCAGGGACGAATCGCGAGCAGAGGTGTCGCTTGCGCAGCCGATTCCACAGAACGTTGGCGGCCCCCGAACTCTCCAATCGAGCGCGCCAGCCGAGTAGGGCATCGCCGAGCAGCCAGATGGACATGCCGACCAGTCCCACGTCCTGCCGAGCAGTCCTACGTCTCTCAGTACAAACTGGCCGGGTTTGGCGGACAGTGCGGGAAAGCCGCCCGCAGTGTCTCAGCGACCCCGGGCGTGGTGAGAAGGAATGATAGGATCGTTAAAATGTGACGACCCCCATGGCGCCTCCGACCACCGAGGACCATGGATTTGCAAAGCCCGCCAGCAGGATCATAGGTGTGACGTGCGCGCATCGTCATCAGGACCGCGCGCACGCCATCTTCGGTCGTCTCCGGCGCAAGGCCCTGCCGCAGGGCACGTCGGACAATCGGGACGCATCACCCAGTAAGGCCTTGTATGCGTCCCGCGTGCCGGCCTGCGCCATGCTCATCAGAACCGGCCATCTCCGGTCTATTTCCGGATCGAAATCCAGATCCGGATCTTTCATGATCAAGCTCCTAGATCGGCCTCAAGGCGCCTCTTTGGTGAAGAGCTCCGCACCTCGCTGCTGCAACCAGGTCCATAATCACTGGATGCATTTCACTATATTTTTCGTTCTAGGCAGATCATCAAACTTCAGTCTTGTTCTAAAGTTGTATCATTTGGACATCGTCATGTGTTCTGACATCATCTTGCCGTCGGTCATTTTTTTGTCCTCCATCATGTGCATTTTGCCACCACTCATCATCATCATCATGGCGCCGGTCATGGGCTTACCTTCCTTCATCATCGTATCCATCGTCGCTTTGTCGGGCGACGACATGGTCGACATTTTCCCGTCGGGCATCACCACCATCGCCGATCCGTCCTTCATCATCATCTCGTCCGCGGCGAGCGCCGACGTTGACAGGGCGCAAGTTGCGGCGAACGCGAGCGCCAATTTCTTTGCATTCATCATCTGATTTCCTCTCCGAGATGCTACACGCGCGACTTACCGCGCCACGCGCGACATTGGGTGAGCCCGGGGCATGGGGTGCCGCGAGCCTTGCGATTGTAAGCTACCGGATGTGCTCTATCGGCCGGGATGCGTGCTCATTCACATCGATCGCGAGGAGCGTGGCCGCAGACTCGTATGTTCACATGTTGTCGACCTTGAAAGTCCCCACGGAGCCAACCGCTACATGTTTTCCGGTGATCGCGTCCTCGATTGGCACGCCTTCCGAGGCGGTTATTTCCGTAGGGGCACTTGAGCTGTTTCCCGGAGAGACGATGACCGAAGGCATCTTAGACAGACTGCTCGCGACATTGGATGTGCGCGTGCACGCCTTTGCGGTGTGCCACGTGCAAAAGGGCTGGCGGCTGGTCTTCGCTCCAATGAACGCGGTGATCATCCACTACGTCCTCTCGGGGCATGGTGTGCTGCGGGTCGGAAATGGAACGTCATTCCCGTTCGGCCCGCACAGCATTCTGATCGTTCCGCCCCGGATCGGGCAGAGCCTTGGCACGAGCGACGGCAACCTGCGGGAAGCCGGGGCGGCTGACAACTGCTTGATGATGGCGGACGGTCTCATTCGCTTTGCCGCAGGCGCGGGAGAAAAGGACATCTTCACCGCATGCGGAACGATCTCGGCGACTTACAATGGTGCACTCGGACTGTTCGATACCTTGTTACAGCCGCTGATCGAGGACGTGAGCCGGGTGACGCGTCTGCAGGGCGCTTTCCAAACGCTTTTCGAAGAACTGTCGCATCCAGACATCGGCACTCGCGCCCTGAGCGAGGCGCTGATGAAGCAATGCCTCGTCCTCTTGCTGCGGCATTACCTCGCCGATCACGGCGTCGAATCGCCCTTGTTCGCCGCACTCCAGGATCCACGCCTTGCCCGCGCCATCACAGCGGTCCTGTCCCGTCCCGATGAGCGTCACGGCCTCGACGACCTCGCGGAACAGGCCGGAATGAGTCGGTCGGCTTTCTCGGAACAGTTTTCCAGGGTGTTCGGCCAGAGCGCTTCGGTGTTTATCCAACGAGTCAGACTTCGGCAGGCCGGTCACCTTCTGGGCACGACGGATCTTCCAATCAAGATCATCGCCAACAGCGTCGGCTATGCCAGTCGCAGCCATTTTTCCCGCGCGTTCAGAAACTTCTACAGCGTCGACCCTCGTGCGTATCGTACGCTACAATCTTTGACCGACGAACCGGCGCCCCCGGATGCCTTCTGGTCCGGTCATCCCGATCGGAGAGAGGATCCTTGAGATGCCGGCCGAATGCCAGACGTTCGCCACACCGAGCCGCGCTTCGACGGACTTGCCGGACACGGCTGACAACCCGAGGCCTATAAGCCGGCCGGCGACGGCGCAGGGGCTCGTCTTCGACAACCACGGTCGGGAATAAACCGCGTCACGCACCGGTTCTCATCAGGGGAGCGAAAAGCCCCTGAGGAGAACCGCCATGAAAATCCATCGTGACGAAGCCCACGACGGCCTGAGCCGCCGCGGTGCGCTCGAGTGCATGCTGTGGGCCGGGACCGGCGTGCTCTGGACCGTGGCGGGCGGCGTTCCGCGCTCCATGGACATGGCCCAGGCCGCGACCCTTCCCGGGTCGACCGGCTTCAGCTTCCTCCAGATCAGCGACAGCCATGTCGGCTTCAGCAAACCCGCCAACCCGAATGCCCTCGGGACGCTGCAGGAGGCGGTCGGCAAGATCAAAGCGATGCCGCGGCAACCGTCCTTCTATCTCCATACCGGCGACATCAGCCACCTCTCGAAGGATTCGGAGTTCGACGACGCCGACCAGGTCATCAAGGGGCTGAACGCGCCGGTCTTCTACGTCCCGGGCGAGCACGACCTCCTCGACGAGGGCGCGGGCAAAGCCTATCTGGCGCGCTACGGCAAGGGCTCGCTTGGGGCCGGTTGGTCCTCGTTCGATCGGAGCGGCGTCCATTTCGTCGGGCTCGTCAACGTCGTCGACCTCAAGGCCGGTGGGCTCGGCAATCTCGGCGCCGAGCAACTCGGATGGCTCGAGGGCGATCTCAAGGCCCTGGCGTCGTCGACCCCGATCGTCGTCTTCGCCCACATACCGCTCTGGGCCGCCTATCCGGAATGGGGCTGGGGCACGCAAGACGGTGCCCTGGCGCTAGGTCATCTCAAGCGCTTCGGCTCGGTAACGGTGCTCAACGGGCACATCCATCAGGTCATGCAGAAGGTCGAGGGTCACGTGGCTTTCCACACCGCCCGGTCGACCGCCTTCCCCCAACCCGAACCCGGCAAGGCTCCCTCGCCCGGGCCGATGAAGGTGCCGGACGGAGAGCTTCGCCGGTTCCTCGGTATCACCGATGTGACCTTCGTCCAGGGGAGTCAGCCGCTCGCCATCGTTGACACCCCGCTGGCCGGCTGAACGCGCAAGGAGCGATCCCGATGATGCATTTTTTCGCGCCCGCGCCGACACCGGCAGCGTGGCGGATGAGAGCCTGTGGCAAGGTGCTGACGGTCGGCATGCTCTTGTGGGTCGGAGCGGCCCGCGCCGGGGGCGAGAGCGTCACCATCGAGAACTTCACGTTCAAGCCGGCGGAGCTGACCGTAGCGCGAGGCACGACCGTGACCTGGACTAACGGAGACGATATCCCGCACACGGTGACGGCGAGCGGCAAGGCGTTCAAATCGAAGCCGCTCGACACCAGCGACCGTTTCTCCTTCACGTTCACCGAACCTGGAGAATACGGATACTTCTGCTCGCTGCACCCCCACATGACAGGCAAGATCATTGTCAAGGCGCCTTGATCCGGATGCCGCGCCGATGCCGGGCGTGGTTCGCCCATGACGTCGCTCGCCCGAGCGCGATTCAGTCAACTCGTCCTTCCGAGACTGGACGAGGGCTACAGGCTCGCGCGCTGGTTGACCGGCAACCCCACCGATGCCGAGGACGTGATGCAGGAGGCGAGCTTGCGCGCCTTTCGCGCCATCGAGGGGTTTGCCGAGGGCAATGTCCGGGCCTGGTTTCTCACGATCGTTCGCAACACCTGCTACTCCTGGCTCGAACGGCATAGGTCGCGCGGGGTCTTCTCCAGCGAAGAGCTCGGACCGGGCGATCGGGCCGTGCTGGAAGCCGGCGGCGCCGCGGCGGCACCGCCGGAAACGCCTGAAGCCGCCCTCATCGGAAAGGACGAGCACGAGCGTCTCGCCCGCGCCATCGACGCCTTACCGGTTCAACTCAAGGAGACTCTGGTCCTGCGCGAATACCACGGTCTGACATATCGAGAGATCGCGGAGGTAGGTGACGTGCCGATCGGCACGGTGATGTCCCGTCTCGCCCGTGCGCGGCACCACCTCCTCACCCTGTTGGAAACGGACAAGACATGAAAGCCGACGACGAGAGCTTTCTGCTCCTCAACGCCTATCGTGACGGCGAGCTGTCGGCCGGCGAAACCCTCGACATGGAGCGGCGGCTCGGTGCCGACCCGGCCTTGCGCGCCGCCCTGGAGCGGCTCGGCACCTTGTCGGGAGCCGTGCAGCACGCGCTCGCAACGCCGCCGGCCTCTGCGGCGCTGCGTCGGCGCGTGGTTCAGCAGCTTGGCTTCGATGATGCACCGCGCCGCTGGCGATGGCAGCCGCTGCAGAATCTCGCCGCGACCCTTCTGGTGGGGGTCCTGGGGGGAGGCCTGGTCGGAAGCGGAATCACCTATCTGAGCATCGGCCCACCCGGCGCGGAAGCGACCGCCGACGCCGTTCTCGCGGGCCATTTGCGCGGGCTCGTCGCTCCGCTGCCGTTCGACATCGCATCCTCCGACCGCCACGTGGTGAAGCCCTGGTTCAACGGCCGCACCACGATCGCCCCGGACGCCCCCGACCTCGCCGGGCAAGGCTTCCCGCTCATCGGCGGGCGGATCGACGTCGTCGGCGGCAGGCCTGTCCCGACCCTCGTCTACCGCCACGACCGGCACGTCATCAGCGTCACGGTCGTGCCCAAGACGGCCGGCATCTCGACCCCGGAGGAACACCGCGATGGATCCACCATCGAGCGTTGGAACGTCGGGGATCTGACTTACTGGACCGTCTCGGACCTTGACGCGCGAGACCTCCGCGGCTTCGTCGATCTCTTCCGCGCCGAGATCACCCCCATGGACCGGTGACGACCCTTTTTCGGCCCGCGTGGAAGGCCGCGGTGAAGACGCAAGGGTCCGCCTGCGCCCGAGGGCGCCGACGCCGGCGGACCCGATGCCACGAACGGCGTCCGGACCCGGGGAGGAAGCGGCGGCGTTGCTTCCCCGGAGCCAGAGACTCGGGAGGTATCATGGAACGCCGCACCTTCATCAAGACCGCACTGGCCGGCATGGGCGCGGGAGTCGCGGGGCTCGACGGCGCGCAGGCTGCGGCACCCACGCTCGCGAGCGAAACCCTGCCCAGCACCGGCCAGCCGCAGACCGCGGCCCAGGCCGCCGCGGCCCTGCCCAGGGCCACCGATCCCGGTGAGCTCCGCGGCGAGATGCTGTACCGCAAGCTCGGCACCACGGGCGAGACCGTCTCGGCCATCGGGCTCGGCGGCTCGCATATCGGCAAGCCGAAGCTCACGGAAGCCGAATCCATCAAGATGATGCACGAGGCGATCGACCGCGGCATCACCTTCATGGACAACAGTTGGGACTACAACGAGGGCCAGAGCGAACTCCGCATGGGCAAGGCGCTCAGCGAGGCCGGCTATCGCCAAAAAGCGTTCCTGATGACCAAGATCGACGGCCGCACCAAGGAATCAGCCGCGAACCAGCTCGAGGACTCGCTGAAGCGCCTCAAGACCGACCGCATCGACCTCGTGCAGTTCCATGAGATCCTGCGCTTCGACGATCCCGACCGCGTCTTCGCCGAGGGCGGTGCACTCGAAGCCGTGATGGAGGCCAAGAAGGCCGGCAAGCTGCGCTTCATCGGCTTCACGGGTCACAAGGACCCGCGCGTCCACCTCTACATGCTGGAGGTGGCGCAGAAGCACGGCTTCCACTTCGACGCGGTGCAGATGCCCATCAACGTGATGGACGCCCACTTCCGCTCCTTCGGCCAGCTCGTGGCGCCGGTCGCCGTGCAGGCGGGTATCGGCATCCTCGCCATGAAGTCGCTCGGTGACGCGGTGATCCTGAAGAGCGGCACCGTGACGGCCGTGGAATGCCTGACCTTCTCGTTGAACCTGCCGGTGTCGGTACTGATCACCGGCATCGACGATCGCCGCTCGATGGACCAGGCCTTCGCGGTGGCGAAGACCTTCAAGCCGATGGCCGAGCCCGAGATGACGGCACTGCTGAGCAGGACCCAGGATGCCGCCGCGCAAGGCAAGTACGAGCTGTTCAAGACGACGGCCTTCTTCGATACCACGGCCAAACACCCGGACTTCCTCGGCGGGCAAACCACGCCCGTGCTGGACCTGGCGCCGGCGGGGAACGGGTGAGTCGGACGTCGAACGACGCTCGACTTCCAGGAGAGCGCGCTCGCAGCGTAGGGCTCAAACTCATTCACAGCCGGAAGGCGACGGCGGTTGGGAGTGCCACAGCTAAAAGGAAGTTGGCGGCGAGCTTGTCGTAGCGGGTGGCGACGCGGCGAAAATCCCTGAGGGGCAGAAGGCGTTCTCGATGCGGTGGCGATCGCGATAGCGCTGCTTATCGTAGGGGATGGCGCGCTTGCGGTTGCGGCGGCCCGGATGACCGGAACGGCGCCTGCCTCGCGAGCCAGGCGCAGCTGGTCGGCATTGCATCCCTTGTCGCCAAGCAGGTAGTGCATGAGGCCGGCCCGTTCGAGGAGCGCGGGCGCAGCCTTCACGTCGCTAACGTTGCCGGGTGTGAGCATCAGCGCATAAGGACGTCCGATGACGTCGGTGAGCGCGTGGACCTTGGTCGTCCAGCCGCCGCCCGATCGCCTGCGCCGAGCGCCCCCTGTTGCGTCGAATACGGCGCGCTGCGCTTTGACGTAGGTGCTGCTCCTCGTCACCGTGCCGCCATCCACCAGCGCGTCGAGCAGTTTGAGCCACAAACCACGGGGCGACCAGCGGTTGAAGCTGTTGTAGACCGTCGTCGAAGGCCGGTACTCGGCCGGGCAGTCGCACTGCCGGCTGCCCACCTTCAGCACATGCAGGACTCCCGAGATCACCCGCCGGTTGTCCACTTGCCGGGCACCGGGCTGGTTCTTCGGCAGATGCGGCTCGATCACCGCCCATGCCTCGTCCGATAACCAGAACAGCGCCATCCTCGCACCTCCGTGATCCACCCATCAGTGAATCCGGAAATCTGCGCTATTTCAACACCCTGATTAGGTTTGAGACCCTAGGGATGGCGTCACGCGCTACGAGACCTGAAGCGTGGTTTCAGTCGATGACCAGCACTAGCCTGCCTCGAACGTGCCCGTTCTCACTGACGCGGTGCGCTTCGGAGATGTCGTCGAGTGGATAGGTTCGCTCGACGGGAAGCCAAAAACGCCCAGCTTCGATGAGTGCTCCTATTTCACCAAGCGCGTGGAAGGCGTGGCCATGAAATCCGTTGCTGAAGCGCACCTCGTGTTGTTTCGCTCCGTCGAAGTCGGCGAGTGTCACCACGTTCTCCGGGCCGCCGGTAAGATCGATCAACTCGGGTAGCACGCCACTTCCGGCCACGTCGAGCGCGGCGTCGACGCCATCGGGCGCAAGGGTGCGGACTCGTTCGGACATGCCTTCGCCGTACGTCACGGGTTCTGCGCCGAGGACTCGAAGATAGTCGTGGTTGGCGGTGCTGGCGGTGCCGATCACCCGCGCGCCGCGGGCGATGGCGAGCTGGACTGCGGTGCTGCCGATCCCACCGGCGGCGCCGTTGATGAGCAGGGTGACTCCAGGGCCGACGCGGAGTTCGTTCAGGCTGCGCGTGGCCGTTTCGAGCGCGATGGGGAGGGCGGCGGCGTCGACGAAACCGAGGGACGCTGGAATCGGCGCCCGAAAGGTCAGCAGCGCCAGTTCGGCCGCTCCGGCGCCATCGTCGGAGATACCGAAGACCCGATCGCCGATAGCAACATCTGTAACACCTTCTCCGATCTCATCGACGATGCCCGCTACGTCGCGACCCGTTGTCTGCGGCAGCCCCGCGCCGAAGCTCAACACGCCCTTGCGCAGCTTCGGATCAGTGGCACTGATGCCGGCCGCGTGCACGACGATCCGGATCTGTCCAGGACCGGGATGCGGGTCGGGAAGATTCACGATCTCCAGGACCTCGGGACCCCCGAACCGGCTGAATTGCGCTGCTTTCATCATAACTACTCCTTTGTCGTTGTTCGACCGGAGTGGTTCGTCGGTTTGAGAACCACACGGACGAACAGTGGGCGCCTGGGCAGCGTCCGATGTTCGTCGCGGGGGATCTCATGCATGAAGCAGGGGACCAGAGCTTTCGTTTCCGAAAGGACTTGGGCTTACCAAACCAAGTCTGCCTTTTCCGACAGCGGCCTTATAGCGGCATGGGGATTGATCTGCAACGGGCGGCTGCGACGCTTTGCCGAGGTCCGCCCACCGGTGCTTCTGAATCTCGCTGGCCATCCACCCCTTGCAGGATGCCCGAGATCACCCGCCGGTCGTCCACCAGCTGCGCGCCAGGCTGGTTCTTGGGCAGATGCGGTTCGATCGCCGCCCACGCCTCGTCCGACAACCAGAACAGGGCCATCTTCGCACCTCCCGTGAACCGTGCCATAAGTGAATCAGGAACGCCGCTCGAATTCAAACCACTGAATGTGTCTGGACCCTCGGAATCGTACTGGCGGCTGCGTCACGTTTCGTATGCGGATCACGGCAACGGCTTGCGATCCGTATATGGAACGTCGTCGTGGCCGATGGCAGATCGATTCATATCCCGATATGCCCGTGAAACGCTGACGCTCCTGGGCCAGACTATCCGACTGGTCCGACTGGTCCGACTGGAGAAGCGGATTAAAGCGGCTGACCTCGCCGAACGCGCCGGCATATCCCGCGGTCTCCTGCACCGCATCGAAAAGGGCGATCCCTCCTGCGCCATCGGCAGCGTGTTCGAGGTGGCGGCCGTCCTCGGATTGCCGCTCATGGAGCCGGAGGCGCGGGATCTCGGCTCCCGCATCGCAGCCCATTATCGGACCTTGGCGCTTCTGCCGCGCGCGATCCGGGATGCGCCGCCGACGGCGGTCGACGATGACTTCTGACCTCGCGTCCCTCGCGATCTTCGTCTGGATCTGGCTTCCCGGAGCTTTCGAGCGGGTCATGGCGGGGCACCTGTTCCGAAAGGAAGGCAGTTCGCCTTCAACTATGGCCGATCCTACCTCGGGCGTTCGGATGCGATCCCGTTCTACCTGAAGATTTGCAATCCATTCGCCTTCGACGGTGCTCCCGAGTGGATCACGGCGCTGATCTCCGTGTGAGGCGCGGAGGGGCCGCCTTCCGCGCCTCAACCATCAAGGGGTGGGCGCTCACTCCTCCCCTTCGCGGCTTTCCGTGAAGCGCAGGTCGCGGCTGTAGACGAGGATCTCGCGTTTCCCGGCGTTGTTGGCCTGGCCCACGATGCCTTCCTTCTCCATGCGCTCGACCAGCGAGGCAGCCTTGTTATAGCCGACCTGCAGGCGGCGCTGGATGTAGGAGGTGGAGCATTTCTTGTCGCGCAGCACCACCTTGACGGCCTGGTCGTAGAGCTCGGTGTCTTCGTCGCCGCCGCTGCCCATCGCGGATTTGTCGAACACGGGCTTGTCGTCGGCGGTCTCCGCCTTGCTGTCGTCGGCTCCCTCCTCGGCCACAACCACGTCGAGATAGGCCGGGTGTCCCTGGGCCTTGAGATGGGCCACCACCTTCTCGACCTCGCCGTCGCTGACGAAAGGTCCGTGCACGCGGGAGATGCGGCCCCCGCCCGCCATGTAGAGCATGTCGCCCTGGCCGAGCAGCTGCTCGGCGCCCTGCTCGCCCAGGATCGTGCGCGAATCGATCTTCGAGGTCACCTGGAAGGAGATGCGGGTCGGGAAATTGGCCTTGATGGTGCCGGTGATGACGTCGACCGAGGGCCGTTGGGTCGCCATGATGAGGTGGATGCCGGCCGCGCGCGCCATCTGGGCGAGCCGCTGGATGGCGCCCTCGATGTCCTTGCCCGCCACCATCATGAGGTCGGCCATCTCGTCGACCACCACGACGATGTAGGGGAGTGGCGAGAGTTCCATCTCTTCGGTCTCGAAGACCGGCTCGCCGGTCTCGCGGTTGAATCCGGTCTGGACGGTCCGGGTGATGACCTCGCCCGTCGTGGCGGCCTCGGCCACGCGGGCATTGAACCCGTCGATGTTGCGGACCCCCACCTTGGACATCTTCTTGTAGCGGTCCTCCATCTCGCGCACGGCCCATTTCAAGGCCACCACGGCCTTCTTGGGGTCGGTGACGACGGGGGTGAGCAGGTGCGGGATCCCCTCGTAGATCGAGAGTTCCAGCATCTTGGGGTCGATCATGATGAGCCGGCACTGCTCCGGCCTCAGCTGGTAGAGGATCGACAGGATCATGGTGTTGATGGCGACCGACTTGCCCGAGCCCGTGGTGCCTGCGACCAGCAGGTGCGGCATGCGGGCGAGGTCGACGATGACGGACTCGCCGCCGATCGTCTTGCCGAGCGCGATGGCGAGCTTGTGCTTGCTCCCGGTGAAGTCCGAAGACCCTACGAGCTCGCGTAAGAACACGGTTTCGCGGCGCTGGTTCGGCAGTTCGATGCCGATGACGTTGCGGCCCTGCACCACGGCCACGCGGGCCGACACGGCCGACATCGAGCGGGCGATGTCGTCGGCGAGGCCGATGACCCGGGACGACTTCGTGCCGGGCGCGGGCTCGAGTTCGTAGAGGGTGACGACCGGCCCGGGCCGCACGTCGATGATCTCGCCCCGGATGCCGAACTCCTCGAGCACGCCTTCGAGCAGGCGGGCATTCTGTTCGAGCGCGCCGCTCGACAGCACCTCGCCTGTGGGCTCGGGCGGCAACATCAGGAGGTCGAGCGGCGGATCCTCGTAGGTCTCGGGGTCGGCCGTGACACGGCCTGCCATCTCGAACGGTGCCGGGCCGTGCGGCGCGCCCATGCCGCGCCGGTTGCCGGCCCGGGCCGGACCCGCGAAAGCGCGAGCGTCGTCCGGTGTCGCGATGCCGACCGGGGTCGCGGTGCGGGCGGAAGCCGCGACGGCGGCCTCTGCCGCGGCCGTTTCGGCTCTGGCCAGGATCGGGCCGGGTGTCCCGCCCGGCTGCTCGGCGCCGATCAGGGTGAGCCACAGGCTCGAATCCCCGTAAGGTCCGGCCTCGGTCGCGGTCGTCTGGACCGGTTCGGCCGTATCGGACGCGGGCACAACCGCCGCGGCCGGCTCGCTCATAGTCTCACGCCAGCGGCTCGGGTCACCATAGGGACCGACAGCCTCCCTGGCCGCGAGGGCGGCTCCGGCCGCAAGGGCGGCTCCGGCCGCAAGGGCGGCTCGGGCCGCAGGGGCTCCGGCCGCAAGAGCCGCCGCGGCCGGCACGTCCGCAACGGACAGCCACGCCGGTGCCGGCAGGGCCAGGACGGCCGGCAGGCTTCCGACCGCGGATGCGACGTCGGTGGGATCGAGGTGCCGCTCGGCCTGACCTTCCCGTTGCAAGCTGGCGTCGCCACCGCATGGGGAGGTTGCCGCTGCGTCGGTCGCAAGCATCGGGGCCGCCTCCGTCATGACGGCGGCCATGGCCTCCGCTGCTGGCGCCGCGGCTTCGGCGGACGACGGGATCTCAGCAAGCGAGTGTGCCTCGGTCTGGCGCAGGGCCTTGGCCGAAACGATGCGCTCGTGCGCCTCGAGCCAGGCCTGGATGAGGTCGTCCTGCGATGCCGCTTCGAGGCCCGGATCGTCCTGTCGGTCCGCGGGCTGAAGAGCGGTCGGCCGCTCGGCCCTCATCATGTCGAACCAGGCCGGAAGATGGCCGTCCGACTCGGTCATGGCGGCCGCTGCCAGGGCCCGCTCGGCCTGGACATCGGCCAGCGCGATGACGACGCCGGTCCCCCGGACGGTGCCGTGGTCCGTAGGCGCGGCCCGAGGGAGAGAGACCTCGTCCGTGAAGGTCTGGGCCTCGACCGCATCGACATCCTCGGTCACGGCCTCGAAGTCGAAGGGTTTCGGATAGGGGGTGCGATTGAACCGCACGTTTGCGGGCAGCACGACGGGCTTCTTCCAGATCGGCAGATCCTCGCCGGTGCCCATCTCGGCCGCGGCTGTCTGGACCGGCCGATCGGGGTCCTGGGCGGGCGGCACGCTGCGCTCGCCGCGCAGCAGCGCATCGGGCGTGCGGGTGAAACGGACCTTCTCGGGTACGGAGAAGGGTTGCAGCCAGGGCGGCAGCTGCGCACCCGCGGAGGGGCCGCCCATCGCGGCATCGTGGCGATGCGTCGCAGCGTCGGCCGCAGCAGCCCCGCCACGGTTTTGCGAGGCGGCGCGGCCGGGCGCTACGCCGCGCTCGGGGCCGCCGCCATCGATGCCGTGGCTTGCCAGTGCCCGCGCGACCGCCGCGTCGACATAGGTCATCAACTGGGCCAGCATGGCCTTGTACATCAACTCCCAATGGGAATTGTCGGTGTGGACCTCGTGCCGGAGCATGGCTTCCGTGTAGCTGAGGTTCGGTTCTTTGAAAGAGGTCATGGGACCCGCGGCTTGCTCGACTCGACACTGTCCGTCGCGAACGACGACTCGTTCACCATGGTTCGGCGAGCTTAACAGGAGCTTAGAGCCGGCCCGATCGTGACCTGTTCCGCATATGCGGAACAGGTCACGATCGGGCCGGCTCTAAGCTCCTGTTAAGCTCGCCGAACCATGGTGA
>JAABUL010000662.1_pt1 | contig 72723 bp, 116 predicted proteins | sample 5559151 | NCBI WGS metagenome assembly JAABUL01 (sample SAMN10711876, study PRJNA513368) | rock metagenome | isolation source: Antarctica rocks | place: Antarctica: Victoria Land, Pudding Butte sud | reverse complement strand
TGGCAAAGGCATGTCTCTCCCCTGAAGGTAGGGGGTAAAGATGAGCAGGTCGCAGTGCTGCTCCAATACAAAGTCAGGGGAAAACTGATAGACATTTTGCTTACCGGAAGGTGGTGGTGAAGTTGAGCAGATCGCCACTGCTTGGGGCATACTCCTCCATCAAGGAAGGGGGAAACAAAAGGGGAAACAGACACGTAAAGGAAGCGAAAGAAAGGAACAAGTGGTACGTAAAGGTGGTGGTGAAGATGAGCAGGTCGCCACACTGCTCCGCGGCGTCCTCCTCTGTGAGGGGAGAAATGTCAAACAGAACAAGATCAGGGAACTATCATCCAGATGAAATACCTAAAGGTGGTGGTGAAGATGAGGAGATCGCCACACTGCTCCACGGCCTCCTCCTCGGTCAGGCCGCATGTTGCGATCTGCGGTGATGTGAAAACCGCCGATGCCACATTCTCGTACACCGGGCGCGCCTCCGAATCCTGTCCGAACACGTTCTTTGCAAACGCCGTGCCCTGCACAGCAGAGAGACCGTTTCAATATTGACAGAGTGTAAAGTCTCTTGAGCGCAAAACCCTAAACCCCACCATCGACGCCACATCCCTGTACACCGGGCACGCATCTGCGTCCTGCCTGTTCTTCGCAAATACCGTGCCGTGCGCCAGGGGTCCGCTGCTGGTAGGATGGTCGGGGCAGCGCCGCTGCCAGTGTTCCCTCACTCAGACGCCTTGACGACTGGTGGCGTTGCACGCGACATGCACACGGCGCCCGCCATCCACTGCCGCCAGTGACTGGAGCTGCTGCCCGTCACGCTCGGCAGCGCTGCCCACGGCCGACTGGACACTGCGACGCCGACGGCGCGGCCTCGTGCCGCAGAGCTGACAAACCCTGGAAGAACGGTGAACACCCTAATGAAAACCCTAAGGAAAACTCCGCGCCTCCATGAGCGCCACGGGCGTCAGATTGACGCGGTTGGTGACGTCGCCGACGGCATAGATGTTGTCCACGCTGCTGCGGCTGAACTCGTCCACCTTGACGGCGCCGCCGTCGTCCAGCTCCACGCCCACCTGTTGTATGCAGAGTCTGGGGTTTAGTTCAGGGTTTGAGCAGCATTTCTTTGGTTGATGGACCAGATTCCGGCTGCGGGTTAGAGTCGCCATTCACGGTTCCGCCGTCAAACCAGCTCGACTCCCATTTGCAGCACTGCACGATAACACTTCCACCTGCAGCACGATGAGAATCCATCAAACATGTGGTCCGTATATGGGTGACTCGATTGCGAGGCCCCACTGCTGCGGCTGAACTCGTCCACTTACACAGCGCACCACGCCCACCTGTAGTATGTAGGTTCTGGGATTTCGACGTTCAGGATTTGAGCAGTATTTGTAGTTGAGGGACCCTATCCAGGCTGCGGGAAGAAGTCGTCCGCGTTCATCGCGCCACCATTGTTCAGCTCGACCCCTATCTACAGCCCAATTGAGTTCTTCACATCATCATGTTCCGTGTATGGCGTCCGGATGGTGCAAGGCTATACGGGAAGCGAGTGCTTCGGCTGAACTCGTCCACTTTGACGGCGCCGCCGTCGTTCAGCTCCACGTCCACCTGTTGTATGTAGAGTCCAGGATTTAGTTCAGGCCTTGAGCAGGATCGTATCTGAGGAACGTGATCCAGGCCGCGGCTCGAACTCGTCCACGTTCACGGCGCCGCCATCGTGCAGCTCCACACCCACCTGTATCATGATACATCTGACAGCCAGATGCTGGGGTCAGGGTCTAGAGACATCAGGGGTCCATTGACTTGATGCATTGCAGGGGTCAAAAGGACCTTTTAGATGGCACAACCAAATCCCGTCGCGCCAGTTTGCGTCCTCAAAGCCCAGGCTGCTGGTGTCGGGCTAGCGCCCAATCGCTGTGAGGCGGTAGTCCGCCGTCCGCTAAGTAAGTTTCGTTCTTTGTCAAAAGTGAGATCCGTAAGTTGTCACAGCACGATGCGTCATGATCTTGTAAGGCATTTTGCAGAAGGGACTTACGTTTTCGAGGCCCAGGTTCTTGGTGTTGGCCTTGCGGCCGGTGGCCATGAGGCAGCAGTCCGCCGAGCGCTGGATAGCGTCCTTTTCATCGCCGCCCTCCCTCTGCTTGTCCGCGTGCACCGTGACGCTGCCGTCGTCGTGCTTGACGATGCTGCTGGGGTTGGTGTACTTGTGTATCCGCAGACCCTTCTTCTCGTACTGCTCCGTCACGAACTCCACCACCTGTGGCGCACACGGTGCATTCACAAGTGACAAGCTGTTGCTGTGGTCATTGTTGCAAAGGCTGCTGGGACGGCGTGTGTGCTCGAGTGCCACGCTGCCCCGAGCTGCTGCATGAACGGAGTTCCCCCAAAATTGACAATGCTGCTGGGGTGGGGCATACTCGTGCGGCTGCTGGCGCTTGGCCTCGCTTTGCGCCGCTGCGCCGTGACAACAGCCACCAGCTGTGGGTGACACTCGATCAGACCCAGAATGAAATGACACGACAAGAGGAATCGCGGGTAGGCGCTCCTCATCCGTGTTGCAGCCGCGCGACAAGCCGGCGCCACAGATCAACGTGTCCATGTCTGCAGCGTTCTGGCTCGGCATAACGATGTGTTTTTGACAGGTTTGCACCTCCTTGTCGAAGCCGCGCAGCAGTCCCGCGCCGCGGATGAAGATGTCCACCTCCGTGCCCAGGTTGTTGAACATGGACGCGAATTCCAGGCCGATGTATCCGCCGCCGATGACCACTAGCTTCTTGGGCACCTGTGCAGAATCAACAGGATTTCTCAGGAGCAACAAGGTGTCGAAAAATGAGATTGGACGCACATTTTAAGCCAATGTAACCCTGCCAACGACCACCAGGTTTCTTGGGCACCTGCAGGGAAACGATGACGCAATGAAATGCAGCAAACTTTGCGTCGCCAGCGGTTGTTGAGATGGACATGCAGTTCAGACCGAAATAGCCGCCGCCGATGAACACCAGCTCGTTAGGCACCTGCATGAGAAAATGCAGTTGGAACATGTTGGCACTGTAGACTTCTAGACTCTAGATTCTCAATTATACTCTAGGTTGGAAGAACACGAGGCAAACTTCAACCGATGCAGCCAATGACCACCAGCTTCTTCGGGCGCCTGCAGATAGGTGACAGCTGCATCTGTAAGGGAAGCTGTCACGCTGAGCGAAGGTGGAACATGCGGGCAAACCCTAGGCTGAGGTGCACACATGCAGAAAGCCACTTGAAGCAAAGGGCGTCGGCTCTCTGCCGGGCTATTACAGCTGCACATCACCGTATTATGACACTTTCGATACTCCTGAATCCCGTTATTCATCTCATCTGAAGTCATTTCAAGATGGGAACGGATACTCCCATTCGGCCAGCAACTTCTCAAAGCAAAACCTGCTCAGATGACCAGGGTCCCGTCAGAGGTGAGAGCGTGCTTCGCGCCATCGATCGACGCACAGTACCGCAATGACAGTGAGGTCCCGTTTTCTGATCAAAGGGAGATGTGGAACACCAGGTCACCTTGGGGATGACGAGGATTTCGTCGGAGGTGAGGGCGTGCTCCGCGCCCTTGATCGGCGCGCGCACAGCGCGGCCGCCGACGGCGATGAGGATGTTCTTCGCCTGCGAGCGCAAGCAGACGCCTCGTCACGTATCTGAACCGCTTGCTGTGCTGTTAATGCTGTCCGCACCATCTCCCCTGAAAGCCTGACAGCGCCAGAGCCGCGTCGTCAGGTTGCGCCAAGCTGCGCCGCGAACGGCAGGCTCCGCACAGCACTGGGGGCTGCGCACAGCACCGTCTCCGACAACTGCCACGGAGGACCCTGACCGTTTTCGTAGTGCCCTGTCCACCTCCTTACGCCCTGTTCCATCCTGACGGAATGTCCTCACCGTGTAGCGCTTGCCGTCCACGTCGACGGTGTGCGCGTCAATCAGCTTGCCGCGGCCCTCGATGAATGTGACGCCCGCCTGCCACGGCATCGGCACTGCCCACTTCATCAGGCAAGCTTCTATAGGAACAACAACAAGAAAGCCTGACGTGCACGCAGCACAGCTGGAAGCTAACACAGCTGGGAGCCAAGGTGTCCAACCTGGTATTGTTTGCTCTGGCATGTCAACAGAGGTGGATTGTCAGACATTCCGTTTCGCACAGAATCTGTCAGGGCCACACCTTGCTGAGTAGCTTGTCGTAGACGCCGTTAAGCCGCTTCAGCTCGCTGTTCTTCTTCTCCATGAACATGTCCCAGTCGATCTCCAGGCCGTCCGGCGTGTTCCACCTGTCAGGTTACACCATCGACATCAGTTAACAGATGACTAACTCAGCCACTGCCACCTCTCCATGAAGTCTCCACGAACATGTCCCGACCGACATCCAGGCGATCCAGCATGTTTTCACCTGTCAAACAAGCAGCAGTGTTTTCAGGTGACAGCCAGAGTGTCGGTGCAGGCTTCGCAATCGGCAGCGACGCTCTCATGCCGTCTGAAACTGCCCTCAAAAAAACACATTAATTTCAACTCTGGTAGGTAACTTCTTAATTAAGAACTGCCCTCGTTCAGGGACTGCGAGTTACCACCCTGCACCGCCGCGCTGTACAACGCAAACGGAAGGACATGCATTCAGGCAACACTCCACTCTTGCCTGCCAGCGGCCTGGCAACAGCCACAACAATGACACAGTCTTCCTAATCCGCTGTACGCGAAAGCCATGCCAGCAGCTGCACGAACATTCGGGACGTCCGAATGCCCGAACCCACAGCCGAGCCTGTCTCTATCCACGCTCTTTCGCCGCCGCACCAGACGCGAGCACCGCTTCCACAGCATGAGGCATTTCGATGTTGTGAGCTTTGCAACGTGATAGTTTCTTCTGCAAGACGGAAAGCGCCGGACCCGAAACCGCGACTCTCGCGGAATTCCTGCGTGAAGCCCGCGGCGTACACCATGAGCTTCTTGGGCACGCAGCCGCGCAATACGCAGGTGCCGCCGGCGCCGCCGACGGAGTCGCTGCTCACGAAGCCGAAGGGCAACTCGCAGATCGCCACCTTGGCGCCTGCGCGGCGGCAGATGGATGACACACGATTGGTTTGTCGGATTGTGCTCAGCTGGCTGCAGCCCGGGCCGGTGCAGAGCGAGGCCTGGCTGGTAAACCGCCGCAGCGATGCACCAGCTGCCGCTGACGGCGGCCGCCGCAGGTGGCACGGGACACGCGCAGTTTTCTGATGCCTCGTGGCTGTATCACCGTCCTCCATCACGAAGAATGCTCACAATGGATCTGGACGGACGTGCGAGTGCGGAGTGCAAAAACTGCCAACGGCCAGTTCCCATGATCGGTGTGTAGGTGCATTCCAGGCACTAATGTGTGTAGATCATCTGCACAGGCACTCTCACCATGGTTCTGGCCGGACATGCGGGAGGCGCGGGTGCCGCCGCTGCCGGCGCCGAGCGTGAACAGGTCAAAGTCGTACTCGCTGGCGCCATTGCCGGCACCATTGCCGCTGCTCTCCGCGCGCACCTGCAGAACAACATGCTGCGGCGAATGGCGCTGATGTGGCTCCGCCTGCACAGCCCCTGCACTACCTGTTCTGCGTTTTGGGCTGCACCATGAGAGAGCACCTGGCTGCTGCATGCCTTCGTGTGTATTCGTTATGTTTTCCACGGTGTAATCGGGACATGTCGTGTAAAGCTGCTATCAGCTGCACAGGCGGGCTCTCTGCAAGTGGCGCCGCTCTGGCAGTAAAGGTGTGCACCCACTGCACAGCGCGTCAGCGTTCTCGTTCTGTAAACTCACCTGGAAGGCGCGCTGGCTGCGGCTGCATGGCGACCTGGTGAGGGCGGGCATGCTGCTTCTCTGGAAGGCCGGCCGGCCTGGCGCAGGCAATGCAGCAGCGTCAGTCACATAAGGAGTGGCATGAGCGGAAGGTGCAGCAGTGCGACAACAGCGAATTGGAGATGCTCGGAAGCACAGAGAGTACAGATAATGTGTCAGGATGTTCCACCGCACCGAAGTTCGCAGCGAAAGGCAAACCTGCTGCGAGTCGGGAGGATGTGCTGAGGCGCCTGGTGATGAGACGGCCGCCTGCATGCATAAAAGTGGCAGGGCTCTCTGCGCGTGCAATGCACGGTGACAAGCCTTTCCAGAACTAGTAGGCAGCAAAAGCGATTAAGGATGTGTTGGTTTCAGCCGGAAGACTCGAATTTTCAGGTCGGGCCAGCACAAGCAGGCCACGTTGTGTGCATGAGTCGGACATCAGGCGTCAGCTCCCATAGTAGCGCAGCATCGCACAGGTCACCTGAGACAGCGCGAGGACTGCTGCATGTCGCTGCGCTGCTGGTGGCGCGGGCTGCTGCCGAAAGCATGTTGAGGCTGGCAGATGCCATGCCTACTTACTGATTATGAGAGTGTTGTGCACGCGCGATTTCGATGTGTAATGAATAGCGGTACTTCCTTGTGTCGTGGAGCTGTGTGGCCTCTAGATCGCGAAACTGCTGCGTGCGCGAGGGATTGTCACATGGCAGCACTTATGTAGGGGCCCTAAACCCCGGCATCGGCAAAGGCCTATCGGGCGGGCAGCCTCAGCAGGATGCCCGCCCTGGGGCGCAAAGCAGCCATGAAACCTCAATTGACCTACCTGCTGAACTAAATGTGATGTCAGATGGATGCGCTGTCCCAACCGCGTGCGGCAATTGATGGTCGCCAGTCTGATCTCCTGGCGCCGCCGCCGCCGTTGCTCTAGTCATGCACACACAAATGGCAGCGGTTGTGGGGAAACGAAGCCGGTGGGGTGTGGGTGAGCAAGTAAATGCCAGGCGTGTTCACGGGGCAGAAAGGTTCAAATTGTTACCGGTACATCTGGAACCATGTGCAACCGCGCTATCGAAGGCCATTTTGGCGCGCACAAATAAAGCGCATGAAGCAATCCTGACAGCATGTACATTTCCCAAGCATGCTCTCCTCAAGCAGACCACACCCTGTCTGATACCCTCATATATGTTGCTGTCGATCTTATAGAATGCAACTACCGTCGTCGCTGTTGATGCACACCAAGCTCATTAAAGTGGAACAATTCAGTGCCCGGCGTCAGTCCGGTCGTCAGCAGATGCTGACGACCGCTCGGCCCTTGCAGGCGCATCGGGGCAAAACTGCCGATGCCAAAACGAAAAAAAAGGGTGATCGGTCTTACTATCCACAAAGCAGCTGAACCATGAGGGCGCTGGATACCAGCAGCGCCGGCCGCGGTTCTGAAGGGCGGCCGGCAGCATTCATCTTGCAACCCCCGGGCAGGCGTGTATGCCTGCCCGGTGAGTGTGCCGTCATGCGCCGCTGCCGCCGCCGCTGCCGACAGGCCGACCCGCCAGTGTGGTGTGTTGCATAGTACGACTAATGCAGCTGCCGTCTTACTGACGTTCTGCGAATGTGTCGGGTTGCGCCGCGCGGAAAGGCTGCGGCACGCTCCTTGTTCCCTACTATTATGCTATAGGCTATTATGTAGGGTGGGGGCCTCCAAGGGCGCCGCAGCCCCCAAAAAATGATGGCTCTCGCAGAGAAATTCCACGGGCTACCGGTAGGTGGGGCTGCACTTTCGGCGCTCGGCGCCCTGCGGCGGTCGTCTCGGCTGCCGCTCTGGCCGCCTGCGCAGCTGCTGCCAGTGGCGCCGCTCCTTGCCGGCGCTGCCCGCGCTGCCAATCAGCACGCTCAAAATTCACAGGTCGTGCGGTCGGGGAGTCACCGGCTGTGCCCTAGCTCGTCGCATGCATGTCGCGATGGGACCCCCAACATAGGCCAGGGATTCCCCGGCGGCAGCACGGTCATGGGGCGGGGTGGGGCGCCGGCGGCCGCAGCGACGGTACGCGGGCGCGCTCAATGGGGACAGTGCATCCAGACTTTTGGACGCGGCAGTCCCCGCCGCTTGGCGCCAGCATCCGCGTTCAGCGCAGGCCACGGCGGGCGGCGGTACTGAAGGGGTTGGTGAACGGCTGCGCGCCGCCAAAGCTGGCCGGCAGTGCCGGCGGCGGCCCGGCAAACCTGTGAGGGGGGAAGGAATGTGGGTCAGGCAGGGTATCAGGAACGCAAAGATGGACAAAGAATCAGTTGTCCATGACAGGTGGGGGAAGGGGCCATCGCCTTCATGGCAAGGCCGTTGGGTGCACGAGGCAGCAGTGCCAGGATTGAAAGCGCGAGCACACGAGCGCACTGGAAGCAGAAGCATGGCATAGGAGGCGCAAGAAGGAAGTGCGCTGTGCAAAGAAGGAGGGACGGCCGGGGCGCGCCTGTCCAGCTCGCCGAGGGAGCGGCGGCACTCGGCGTGCTCTGCCGCTTTCGCCGCCAGCAGCCGGTCGTTCAGCTTGGCCAGCTCCGGCGGCAGGTTCTTGGTGAACCAGGGGTGCGCCATGATGTCCTCCGTGGTGCAACGCTCTGTGGGATTAGGCCGGAACATGTGTTGCAGCAGGTGCTGCGCCTCGACTGACAGCTGCATCGCACAGAAGATAGAGGGGTTCAGCAGCATGTTGCACCTTCTGGCAGCATCTCCAGGCTGACGACTGAAGGTGGCGCAGGCGTTGCATGCGGCAAACCAGTTGCATCAGCAGTAAATCAGCAGCAAGGCGCCGGTGCATGGAGTTGGGAAGCAGCAGCGGGCGGCACCTCAGGCACAGGGAAGTAGTCGCCGGCGATGATGCGGCGGAACATGTGGCGCATGACCCGCGTGCTGCCGCCGTCGCTGTCCGCCTCCGCCTGCAAATCGGAGAGCCAGCTGGTAAGGAAAGCTGCAGCCTGGGGAATCTTCAAGATATACAGGGCTGATAGGGATCATACACATCTGACATTGATCCAGCCATTGTCGAGACATTCGAGGCATGGAAGCCAGTGGGCCTCTGCCATCGTGTGCACACCTCGTCTGTGGGGCGGCTAAAGGGGAACACCCCGGTGAGCATGACGTACAGGCTGCGTTGAAGAGGAGCACGCATGTTAGCTTCTGTAGTTTCTAGTATGTGCCATTGTCCAAGTGATGGAGATGGCTTGGTGCAATGACGCTTGCATCCGTCATGTCCATTCATATGAGATACCAACTGAGCGACAGGATGTGCAGTGCTATCAGGGTTTAGGGTGCTGTTGCTTTTACCTGACGCCGCAGGACCACACATCAGCGTCCTGGCCGTTGTACTGCATCTCAAATAGCACCTGAACAGCAGGGGAAGGGAGCACGTCAGGCTGCGGCCAGCAGACTGGCTTTGAGACCTTCCACCAGCAAGTGATGTCTACACATGTGCGCTGCATGTGTGGCCGGGCACCAGCACAGATCGAACGACTGCTGGGTTCAGAATGTTCAGTGATGGAGTTGGCCTTTTTCAATTTGGATAATAACTCGCCTCAGGCGCCATGTATTCGGGGGTGCCGCAGGTGGACTTGGACACCGATTGCACCACCTCGTTCTTGGAGAAGCCGAAGTCGCACAGCTTGAGCTGCGGCCGCGGCCATGGCCCGTGCAGCAGCATGTTGTCCAGCTGCGTTGAGGGAACAATATCGTTTACCAGCTGTGGATTGACAAGTCGTTGGAGCAATCACAAGCCACCAGGACGCAGCAGCATGCAGGCGCTGGCACTCTAAGCAGCATATGCTGATGCTGGGGAACTCAGCTCTTGGCGAAGGCATGGCAGTGGTGCAGCCAATGTCAGCAGTCCGCACCTTGATGTCGCGGTTGGCAATGCCCAGGCAGTGGCAGTAGTCCACGGCAATAATCAGCTGCTGAAAGATCCAGCGAGCATCATCCTCCGACAGGAAGTCGACCTGCGATGAGCGAAGCCACGATAGCTGAGACTAAGCGCATGCAGGCAGAGGTTTCCAGGTGCTCATACAAGATTTACGACCACTGTTGCGTATGGCTTGCTGTGTCCCTGCAAGTAAGCGCCGAGGTCGGACATGGCGCCGGCTGAAACGCAGTTTCAATTCCCACAGTGACAGACGCCATACAGGCACTCTTCTGGTACAGCTGCATGGGTTCTGTGCAAGACTCGTATCGGCTTCTGTGCATTGAAATCCCTGAGAAGGAACAGAAACCTGCTCCTTCTGGTACTGCTGGCACATGACTACTTCAGCTTCTGCTCACAGAGGCAATTAAGCTCACCCCCTTTTGGTACTGCTGGTCGATGTACTCGGACAGGTCGCCGCCATCGGCGTACTCCATTGCGACCGCCAGGTACTCCTGCGTCAGAAACACCTCCCGCAGCTGCACGATGTTGGGGTGCAGCGCGCACATGCGCTGGTTCTGCGGGGGCAGGCAACGACACAGCGTCAGGAGGCAGGGTTTGCAAGTCTGGCGGTTTCACACTGTTTTGGGATTCAGCTGCTCGCAGCTAGATATGCAAAGGATCTCCTGTGGTCCCTGGCAGGCACATGCAATGACTTTGGCGAGTTTGCCCTACACCCTAACCCCTAGCACAAACGAACCTGTCCTGTGGTTTTGGGGGGAATGGATCAATGAACATGTGGCGCACCAGCAGCTCCCGCGTGATCTCCTTCATGTTGACGTCCACGTGCTGGCGGCCGCGGCTGATAAATTTGATGGCCAGGTGCGTTCCCGTCTGCAGGTCCAGCGCCAGCTGTACAAACCCTGAGGTGCCCCTGCAGCAAAATCGGCGTTGCACTCACCAAAACAGACAACTGTTGATTATCAATGTCCAAACATCCAGCGCCAGCTGCACACCCCTTAGGTGCCCCTGCAACGGAGAGTGGGGCGGCGGACGTCAGTTCCATGTCAAACATGTGAGATTCAACAAGTAATGTTGGATGTGCGGCCCCGCCTGCGCGTCCAGCGCCAGCTGCACAAACCCTGATGAGCCCTGCGGCAAAAAAATGACACTTGTGAGTGCAATCTTCAACATGTGATACTCGGCAGGTGATGTCCAAAAATTCAGCGGTGATGTCAGCGCGGCACCAGCGTCAGCAAGGGGTCAGCGCGCAGGCGGCGTACCAGCGGCGCCAGACTGTACAGCGCACACAAGAGGGGACTTGCAGGATACGTTTGCTCTCATGACGGCCCACATGCGGGCAAGCATTGCTGTGCAGACATGCACCATGACATAAGGCAGCCAGCGTCATGGCACATGTTGTGCGGTTGCGCAGTCAGCTACGCACTAGGAGGTTGCATTGCAGCAGCGCTCACCAGTTGAGGTCTCGGATTTTCCGGTACCGCGGGTGCCCCTCCAGCGGGTTTTCGTCCTGCCCGTGCGGCCCGGAGTGCGGCCCAGAGTGTGCCTGATCGCCGGCGCCACCGGCGATCACCGCAGCCTGGCTGCCGCCGCCGGCGCGAGGCGGCGATGCACAGTCTGCATCGCCGCCGGAGCTGCACTCCATACTGGTGGGCGAGACGGCCTCGAGGGCGGAGCCGGCGGCGCCGTCCGCCGCGCCGGTGGGTCCGGCAAAGTCACTGACCGAGGTGCCGCAGCTGGCCTCGCTCAGAGGCGGCGCCGGCCACGCCGGCTGCGTGTGTGGGGCACCGCTGGCGGCGCCCGCGCCACTGCCAACCTCCGAGGCGTCCTGGTGCGAGCTGCCGGCACTGCGGGCAGCACAACAGTCATGTGAGCACCGGCTGCAGTCACCGTCCATGACGCTGTCTTCGTTAGATTTGACGGCCGGACCGTGGCTCAACGTCGGGCGTCGAGCAGCTGCCATGATGTTTCCTTGCGACTTGTATGTGTGGTGCATTGGTTCGTGTAGGACCGCATGCAGCAGAACTGGGACAGACAGCTTTCTTGACCGGACAGCCGCGCGCGCTGGCGACGGCCGTGGAATTGGGTTTTGCGTCTCCTGCATGAATTTTGAGCTAATCTGAGCACTGCACCGCTGTAGGAGCCATCATGGACGTGGCGGCGCCGAAAGGACCACAATGGCGAAGGTACAGCGGTGCTGCCTAGTAAAACTGCTGGGCGCGAAGCAGCCCCTACATCGCGCAGCCAGATGTCTCCTGAGCCACAAACGAGCACCCACGCTGCAAGTCGCAGCCGCTGGACCCGCTGCCCCGGCAGTCGAAGGATGTTATGGTGGTACAAGTCAGGTGTTAAACAAACCGCACACTCAAAGCCAAATTTGTATCTGCGCGGCAGACGCAAGGGCAACACCGGAGCTCGGTGGCAAGTGCCAGCTATAGCCGGTTGAAGCACAGCCCACAGGCTGTGCGGCTGCTCGGATCGCTAGAGATCAGGTTTCGTTCGTTTATGTAGTGCCGTCCCGTTTTGCTGACTGTGTGTTGGCCAAACACCCGATGTCGGGGAGAACCGTACGCGGCGAGCACGTCGCGATGAAAAGGCAGTGCCACCATCGGACGACACACATTCCAAGTGTGCAGACAGCTGGGTGCTGCGTCCTAGAGTCACGCCGTCGTAGCAGGCCGCAGACGGCCTCTGACGGCTGTCAGCCGGCATGGTCGGCCGGGGCCGAACAGCCAAGGATTGACTTCAGAGAAAAAGAGGATCCCCAACCAGAAGGAATGCAAAAGAGTACTAGTGGCGCTGTCTCGGGGGACGTTCCTCAGCTGTGGTACTAATGCACAAAGTCACCGGGGCCGGCGGCGTGGAGGCCGCCCAAGCTGCGAGCACCAGCCATGGCAACCCTGCTGTGCCTCAGTCTCCCTCTTGAGCCACGATCCGAAACGCAGCAACGACAAGCCCGGGTGGGGGAAGCTCCAGGTGATTTGGCGAGAAGCAAAAGAGAGACACCTGTGGCTAAAAGCGCGAGGTAGGCAAGACCGGTTGCCCACCTGTAGTCTGCCTGTGACAGGAGACCGCCCGCAGAAGTGCTACTCGACGCCCCCGGCATGAACGTCTGTCCCGACAGCGTCACGAGCGGCGCCCAAGCCTGTGCTGTGCATACAGATTCGTCCGACGCCAGCCTACCGTCCAGCGGACCGCCCGTGCCCTCCGCATCCGCGGAGCCCAGACTCTTGCTGCGATGCGCCCTGGCAAATTCCGCCCACCCCATGCTGGGACGCTTTGAAATCTGCCGCACAAACGCCAGTCTCGACGCGAGTTTGGCAGACGCTAGCTAGTCCACACGGCAGCCTCAAGCCAGAGCCGCCAAAGGCCAATCGCTTCCGCTTGGTTAAGACACTACAAAGACAGAAGTGGTAGTGGGTACAGTCACAAAAGGGCGGCGGAAGGTTTTACTGTTCGCAGCTGCCTCCGAAGTCGCAAGTAACCTGTCTAACGGCACATGGCGATCGCAGGGGACTAATAAGTGGCGCGCGAAAAATATTCCTTAGGGTTCTCGGGTTTGCTAACATAAGTACATCGGGCATAGCATTGAGCCAATTTCTCGAGAACACTCTGTGGAGGTATCCGCAGCGACGGGCCAATGTCCGGGAGCTATAGCAGGTGCTGCAACGCGATCGTGCGGCCGGCGTCCAGCAAGTCGTACAGATTATCAAGCCGGCTCTCAGATCTGGGGCGCAAAATCCGCAAGAAGCGCTGCGTGACTTCCGGGCAGGGCCCTGAACGTGGCAGGATCACTGTGAAGTAGCAACATCGAATGCCCATGTTCCTCCGCCTGCAGCCGCTGCACTAGCAATAATGCCGACGGAACGTGTCCAGAAACCGACAGAGGGCTGCTGCTATGGGGTCAGAGCCTCCTGATGCCCTGTGCCATCACAACAGCCGACCGTGTCGTGGTCGCAGCCATCGGAGCGAAAAGAGTTCGCAGCTGCCGCGCAATATTTTTTTAATAAGCTACACAGTGCACTCTGGTTGCTTTCCCTGCAGCCAAACCCTCTGCACAGGCCTCACACGGACCACCTGTCGAAGGTATCAGACAGGCACGTTTGAGCCGGCAGGCATAATCAATGCCACTCACAGCTGGCTCATAGATGAGTACTAGCGTTACGGGAGTGGGCTGTGCGAAAGGGACCACCAGTGTTGCAGCGACTGAGGCGCACAGTGTCTTCGCATCCTCTGCAGGACGCGCCGAAACGTGCAGCAAGAACAGGGTGCCCAATATACGATGAGACTAAGCTTCCCGAGACGTCACTGCCTGTCTTGCAATGCCCGGAGCCTCAAGCAGGTCTCCTGCAGCACGTTGGGGTCGTGAGCGTGAGATCGGCCGCTATACCCTGGAAGCGGAAGCTGCTTTCACATTTATTGGCTTCCGGCTTGTCGTACCCAGTCCTGGGCAATTTGCTTTGTTCTCGGTTTCACTCTGCTTGCATGGAGAGCAGGGAAGCACTGTCATTCTGGAGGTCAGGCACGACTGTCCTGCGCATGAGTGTGATGCGCTGCGTGATATGTATGTGCAGCTGCAGTGGTGCCAGCGGCGGAACCGCCACTTCTGCTGGCAAACCGTAAAACACTTGTAGCAATGTGATGCTTGCTTGAACTGACTTCGATAAAGTGATGAGCTGCATCCAAGAAGATAGACCAGTCCCGTCCCATGCGCGAATCAGTTTGTCACACACCGCATGTGTTTAGTTCTGCGGCTCTGCTGCTGGCTGGACCGCCAGCAGTCTTCCGCATGAGGCATGCCACCAAAATGCCCTTTCGAATCGGCGGTGAGGCTCCCGACTGCCATCACCTGCTGGCTGGCGCTAATCACAGTGCCTATCGGTGGGCATTTGCTGGAGGTCTTGCGGCGAGCGTCGGGCTGTTTCGGGCAATGTGACCTCACGTCCTGACAAGCGAGTCCACGCTGATATTGAAATCGCGATGGATATCCCGCCGCGCCTGGAAAGAATGCTGACTTCGCTGATGTCCTTGCTGCTTCCTTTAGTGTCCCGAAGCAGAGCGTCTGCGCCTGCGGCTGCCGGCAGTGGCGCAGCAGCGATACATGGCGCCGCCAATAATCCGGCAGCAGCGCCATCGCGTGCCCGTGTGCCTCTTTGCACCTCTCGTTTTGTCTTTGGCATGGCGACCAAAGGCAGCCAATCGACACGACGTCAGCCGCTGGCCTCCCTTTCAGCCCTTCCCTGGCCAGAAAGGGGCGCCTGGCGGGAGCCTCCCGACGAAAACCCCCTCACGGAAAGTGCCACACGGACTGGAAGCTGGAAGTCGCGGCGAGCGCCGTCCAGGCCGGCATGCGACCTGCGACGTCCCGCAGGTCCGCCGTCTCGGGCTCAGGCAGCCCGTTGACGTACAGCGACTTGACGGAGGCCGCCAGCTCCAGGCGCAGCGCTGCAGGGGGGGCGGAGGCGGGCAGCTCCAGCCAGAAGGCCCAGGTCTCGGAGCCCTCGTTGCCGGCGAAGCGCACCACGTTGTGCAATGCGCCGCCGCCCTGCATGGCACCGAACAGGCTGAGGTTGACGAGCTGATTCGCGAATCCAGCTGGGATCCGTTTGGCAAGCAGGGCAGGCGGTTCAGCAGCTGCATCCCGTTGCTGCCTTGGCGGCCTGCTGCCCTGCGCATCGATTGACCACAGATGGCCAAAAAGCCGCAGAAGTCAACACGTGGCGCATCAATGCCCGCTCAGCTGTGCGAGGAGGCCTCACGTGAGGCACAGGCGCGGTCGGCAGCTCGGCAGTGAAACTCCATGCCAGCAGCGGCCCGGTGACGTTCATGACGCCCCAGCCCATGGACTGCATTGGGCAACACAACCATGTCTGCACACATGATTGCAGGCTGGCGACCTGCCAAATCCGAAATTTGTGAGCTTGAAACGTCTGCATGATCAGCTGAGAAGCAGCATGCATGCATCACGCATGCATGTGGTTGCACATTGCGCATCGGTGAATGAGCAGGGACAGGTGATGGCACCTGCAGCCGCAGCTCCATGTGCAGCCGCTTCCTGCTTCCGCCGTCCGCCGTGCAGCTGCCGCTGGAATCGCCGCCGGCCGCGCAGGTCTGCTGTTGGCCGGTTGCGGCATCCACAGACGGCAGGGTCTCCGAGCGCACGAGGTGCACGGCGGGCAGTTGCCGTGTCAGGCGCGGGTGCGGCGGCGGCGCGGCAAAGCTGATGGGCCGCCACACCTCCGACACTGGGTACAGCATCTGCAGAAATGGCGCATGGCAAAAGTGAATTCCTGTAATCTTGGGATACCTGCGTGACAGCTGCTACTTCCGATGCAGCTGCACGCCTTCGGCCCAGAGCAGTGTTTTGGCGGCGCGCCACCAAGATAGAAGGCTGCACGGTGGCAAAGTGGCAGCGAAGCACCAGACTACACACTCCATTCAAGCATCTGGTAAGCATCCGGTATTGGTTGCCGTCTCACCTGCAGCTCGCGGGGCTGTGTGGGCACGGGCTGCCAGTCCATGCCCGCTGGCAGCGCGCGCTCCACAGGCCCCGAGTCGAATGACGTGATGCTCCACACCGACCTCGTCACCGCGTCCTCGCCGGCGGCAGGAACTCCTGTGCCATTGGAGGCGGCGGCTGCTGCGGCAAAGCTGCCGGCCGGCGAAGCGCCTGGGCCGTGGCTGTGCAGGTGGTTGAGTACGATCTTTTTCGGCGCGAGCAGCGTGTAGGGCTGCAGCGTGAGCGACGCCGCGGCGGCGGCGGAGCCCGACACCAGCAGCAGGCCCAGCAGCAGCGTCTGCAGCAACAACAGAATAATACCATGAACCTGGCACCAGGCTTCAATCACGAGCAAGCCGCGGCCGACTCGCAGCAGGAGCACACTTGGCGCTCCAATACTGTCATTTAGTGGACGAGGGCGCACGCATCGAACGATTGGAGCACAGACATGTCTGTTCTCCAGGCGAGCACGGCGCCCAGGCTTGCAATTGTGCACACCTTGAAGCGGCTGCCAAAGGCGGCAGCAATGGTGGGTGCCATGGGCCCAACGGCTGCCAGGACGCCTACGCCCTGCAGCGCGCCGGCTGCGATGTCTGCAACAAAGGGGCCGATCGGCGGCGAGTGGCTGCCACACATGGTCACCTGCGTGAACCGCAACATCAGGAGCTGTCAGCAGCTCCATGAACAACACACAACATCAGGACGAGGTTGTGAAAAGCTGCCGACCAGCCCCTGGTTCGTCAGCACAACAGCCAATGCAGACCCAATGCACAAGCTAACCACAGGTGTGAGGCGTCAGCCAGGCGTCTGCATGACCTGTGCTGCTGACCACTCGAATCAGCTGCAAACCCATCAGGGGGCTGCAAAAGCATCGGAACTAGCTGACGACGCACCCGGTCCAGGAGGTGGGTGTTGTGGCTGATGGCGCCCACCATCATGTGGGACGTTTGGCTTTTGCTGTCGCACCAAGACATGTATCATCTGGCAACTCGCACCCACCTTGTCCAGGACGTGAGTGTTGTAACTTATGGCGCCCGCCACCATGAGCAGCGACGCCGGCGTGGCCAGGCCCGCCACCAGCGGCACCTGCCAGCACACGCCCACCTGCCGCCCAGGTTCAGGGTTTCAGGAATTAGCTGCACATGTAGTACCAACGAGGATGGATGCCGGCGCAGACAGCGACGCGGAGCAGACCAAAGAGAAGGTTTCTTTTGTCACAGATGTGCCAGAAGATGCTGCCTTACGTGCGATGCACTATATAAAAGAGAAGTGACAAGTATGCACCTTGCGGGTGAGCAGCGACGCGGCCAGCGCGACGCCGGCCCAGATGGCAAACAGGCCGCCGGACGCGAGCCCCGCGCCGAGCGTCGCCGTCGCCGCGAGCGCGCCGCCGCCGGCCGCCCAGCCCAGCAGCGCCGCCGGCAGCGCCCGCCGCCGCGCCAGCAGCGCCGAGGCTGGTGCTAACGCTGCGCCGCCGCTGGTCGCGCCGCCGGTGGTCGTGCCGCCATTGGTGGCCGGCATCGGCAGCATCGCCGGCGAGGAGATGCCGGCGTAGGGGAGCAGCAGACCGAAGAGCGCGGCGGGGACATAGATGGCGTAGGCGACAAAGTGCTTGCCGAACCACACCATGGGGCTGCCTGCGGCGGGATGCGGGGGCGCCGTCAGGTTGGCCGCTGTGGGATGTGCCTGGACAGCTGCTGCCGAAATGATGGGGAAAGAGGCCTACAGTATGCGCGAATGCGGGGACAGACAGCAGCGCGATGCAGGCCACATGCTACGAATGACAGTTGCTTCATAGCGCGACATGAAACAGAGTCGCGAAAAACCGCACCGAAGAGCGCGACCCGCAGGATGCCCACTGCTGCCGGCGCGAGCGCGGCGAGCAGCGCGCCAGCAACGGCGCGGCAGCCGAGACCCACAAGTGAGCGCAGCGGCAGACTCAGGCGCGGCGCCAGCAGCACCGCCAGTACTAGCGGCGCAGCGTGCAGGACGCGGGCCACCGCCGGCGACCAGGTGATCTGCACACATTTGGTCGTCAGTCAGTTCAGTGCTGTGGAAGTGTTGCTGGCATTCATAGGCATGCACGAAGGCCCACTGGCAGCGCGCAGCCATTGCTCGCATTGTGCCTTGCTGCTGCATTGCTGCTGCAGCGGTGGCGGCGATACAGTGGCTGTGGTGCCGGCAGCATCCTTGGCAGCCGCACCATGACCAGCCCCAGGATGTCCATGTAGGCGGAGGCGCGCGTTGTGCCGCGGGGACCATCTGCAGCGCCGCCCGCCAGCGCCGCGCCGAAGGCCGGGACCACCCGCATCAGGTTGTCGCCCGCCATCTGCAAAAACCCACAAAAAGAGCATTCAGGACGCTGATGAGTCTGCAGCATGCCTGGAGCTTCTGCAGCTTGGAGCTTGGACCTGTACTCGCAACGCTGTCGCACGTTACCTGCCCCGGCATGCACGCTCTTGGCGCCGCAGATTCCACGCAGAGACTCCTGCAACTTCCAGATTGCCCACCTGCAGGGTGCCGGGCCGGATGCGGGTGGTGATATCGCGGTCGGTGTGGTAGGCGGCCGCGTCCAGCAGAAAGGCGATGTCGATGCCCGGCCACTGTCCGTGGTGCCCGTAGCTGAACATGCGGAAGTCGGTGTCCGCTGGCAGCAGCCCCATGTCGAAGATGTCCTGTTGGGGGGATAAGGAAGGCAAGCTTTGACAGATTGGAAGGGCGTGGCCTGTGATCTGGCCACTTACAAAGTCCAGAATGCGGTCCACACAGGCACTGTTCTGGTCGTCTGGAACTCGAGTCTCTCGTGCTGGCTGGCGACATCGCCATGAAGGACGTACATACTGCACAGTCAACATGTACAGTCAAACTGAGTTCCAACCTGGCCGATGACGCTGCCGCGGGGCGTGAGCGCACTCCTCGCATACGTCGCCACCGTCCAGTGCCCGGTGTGCTGGAACAGCACGTCCGGGCCGCCGTTGCCGGTGGATTCCAGGTTGATGAAGGCGCCGATGCTGGGGGCCCACTTGCTGCTCTGCGCAAAGCCGTGTGACGCCTGCAGATATTGTACATGGTCAGTGCAGAGAGCAACGTGGGGGATTGCTGAGGGCAATGCAAAGCCGTGCGACGCCTGCGATCGCGAACTCACTGTTCTGGGGCCAGTTGTGGGGCACCTGACATTTGAGATCCTAGATGTGATATGGGTGGACAGCCTTTCAGGTCAGTGACGTGTACGAACATCGGTGAGTGCACTCGGCTGCTGTGTGGCATGAGAACGAGAATGGCAGTGCATATCGGCTGCTGTGTGAGGTGAGAGCGAGAATGACAGGCCGCATTGGAAAGGCACGCCGAACCACGAGACTGGGTCGCCCCACCTGCAGGAAGGTCTCCTCGGCACCGTTAAGCAGCAGCACCAGCGGCGCCGGGATGGGCACGCTGGCATCAGCGATGATAGTCCGCGCCAGCTCCAGCAGCACGCCGCAGCAGGAGGCGCAGTCCGATGCGCCTGCGGCAGCATTGCGAGCAGTGTTCATTGGTTTGCAGTTCTAGACCAGCTCCAGCAGCGCGGCGCAGCAGGAGGCGCAGTCCAATGCGCCTGCGGCAGCATGAAGTCAACGTTGGCATCTGGCTGCGCAACACGCTGGACGACATTGCTATTTTAAATGTGCCAGGGGCAACCGTCTCTGTGCATGCTCTTCTCCATGCATGCGGGTAGCCGGTCGTAGGTCTGCTTCGCCCCCGACGAATCCTGCAGCAGGATCTAGTGCTCGCATGCAGGAGTGCCAGCTAGCACACAGACAGTGGCCCGAGCGTGTTGTCAAACAGTGCGCGTTGGGCAGCTTGGAACATGCGGCTCGAGGACGCTCCAAGCGCATTCGGATGGCAGCAGCAGGACACGAGGAAGACTTCACATGACTTCACACCCAGAGGCCAAACGTGGGCTGCCGAGAGTACTGTCAAAGTGCGCGTCGAGCAGCGCCGCCTTGGCGCCCGGCAGCAGCAGTTTGAGATGTTCCAGTGCCAGCAACAGGGCCATGAAGCAGACACAAACCTGGGCTGCCGAGCGTGTTGTCAAAGTGGGCATTGAGCAACACTGCCTTGGCGCCGGGCGGCAGAGCCTTGGGCGTGATGGCCACGACCACGTTGCTGACGTTGGCGTACGCGTTGGTGATGTACTGGTGGATTAGGACCATGTTGACGGCCCCCGTCGCGCTCTCCCAGTCCACCTGCGTGCAGCAGGGGCGAGAGTTTGTGAGACCGGCGGTCATCATGCTTGCGACTCTCAGATGGCTCGAGTGAACACTGGCGCGGAAGGCAGGGCGCGCATGGAGAGCGCTGCGCCCGCGACGTGCGTGGCCCAAGAATTTTCCTCGATTTGCGTGGAGTCGGCAGCTTATGTGCATCTGAATCCCCGATTTGCATCGGAGTCTGCAAGTCATTTGAGTCTGAATCGCAACTGCAATCACGGTCTAGAACAAGTTGCTAAGGCACCTGTACGTCCAGGTCGGGCCGATGGCGCGCCGCAAGCTCCTTTAGCTTGACGCCTTCAGCGTACAGGTGCGCTGCTGCGATGCGGTTGCCGGGCGTCGTCACCTGCAGGCAACGTGAGTGTTGTGGCTGTCCGAATGGCAGACCAGAAGTGCAGGTAGGCCAACAGCAGTGCTGCCTTGCCGCCCGTCTCGATATCAGCCGCCCAAGCCATCACCGTACCAACTCTTAAACACGCAGGCAGTGTAGCGCATGCACGCGCCTGAAACGACCATTCCAGCAGCCAGCGGTGGAAAGACACGGGGAGACACAAAGGTGGCTGCATCTCAGCTCACCGCTCTGTCGCCGATGTCGTCCGCCAGCGCGGACGTCTGAGCCATGGCGCGGCCCTCCGAGAACTGCGCGGCGGGTGCGTCGGCGGGCTGCGGCGTGGGCACCCACCACACGCTATGCCACGACAGGGCGACCTGCATGGAGCGCGACGTCGTTTGCATGTGGAATCGAAACAGCTGTCTCACCTGCAGGACGTGCATGGCATGTTCGTGCATGTGCATCCATGGCTGCGCGTACCACTGCAGCATAGTAGAGGACCAGCAGGGCTGGGCCCCACAGGCTCGATCTGTGACGCGTCACGCTCTTCTTCTCATTTGTTGGCTGCTTGATCGACATGGCGCCTTCGGCTGCAACAGGCGACACGCAAGGTACGTCAGGCATGCGTCAGCTTGGGTTGAAGCAGGCAGGGAGTGGCCGAGCGCTTGACGATGCATGCAGATGCCATGCATGTGCAGGTATTCAATGCGGCGTCCGTCACGCACCCTCTCGCCTTCTGGCCGCTGAGCTCGCAGCTGAGCAGCGAACTGAAGCTGGAGTCAGAAGCGAGGCTGCGCAACTTGTGACAGCAAAGCGACTGCTGATGCCGCTGTTATCAGATGCAATCAAAGAGTGCGCAACGCGCTCAGATCTTAGGTATAGAGCTGCATCATGCTTCGGATTCAAAGTATCAAACACTGAATGCGCCAATGTGGTACAGCAAGCTGTGCGGCAGTCTCGCGTGGCAAGGAGGCCGTGCAGCCTCGGAGGTGCAAAAGGGTTGTCGGGGTGGTCAAAGTGCGGAAGTTGCTGTTCAGACAGGCGCGGGGCGGCTGAGGTTTAGCAAATCAGTCACTGTTTACATCAACCGGTACGTACAGGCTGCAAGAAGCTGCAGGAAGCTTCACGTATATACACGCTCTACATTCTCAGCTTACAACACTTGGTGCTGTGTATGTCGAGCCTACATCTGTCTTGCGTCGGTGACCCGCCGCCACAGCCGAAATGGCCTGCATCGCCCGCCGCAACTGACGCCGGCTCCTGCGCCTGGCTGGCGGCCCGGGCTGCATGTCCATGTATTCCGGACGACTGGAGTGCGGCTGCAGACATCTGCAAAATATTCCAGCCTGATCGTGCATTCCAGCCCTACTAGATTGTGCACCTGCCGGCGCTTGTTGATACGGATTTTGTCGCGTCTGCTGGCCAACTGGAGTCCTCACAGGCATGCCTCACTTAATATGTGAGCAGACCCCACGGTCTTCGCATTATCATCGCCTGTGGCATCGCATGCTCTGCCGCCATGTCGTAGCAACGGCGTCGGCTCATGTGATTACGCCTTGAAGCAGCCGTCAACGCCTTTGGTTCACCAAGTCGGCGCCAGCTGCCGCGGCGCCGTCCGCAGGCCAATGGTGCGGCATGGCCGCGGCACTCTGATCGATGCCGCCGGGCGTGGAGCGCCGCCGCTCTGCCTCCACGTCTGCAAGTTCTTGTTGTGCGTTTTCGAACTCCTGAATCATTGGCTCATCCTCCGCGACGGCGGTGCCATTGACTCTGATCACAGTTCGTTGATTATGGCCTGCAAACATAAGATACAGCAGTATGCATGGTATAAGCTTCGACAGGGCAGGTACATCCTTAGCAGCGGCCTCCTGCCCTCCAGGTAAGGCAGCACGCAGTTGGCGCATGTACGCACCTGCTGCCAGCTGTGGTTGGAGTGCCGAGGACGACTGTTGCCTGTAGATCTCGCTGCTGGCGATGCTGGTCCCCTCGCGTTCCATGCTGGAAGCTGCAGGTGCAAGCCGAATACTGGGTAGTTTGGTGCCACAATCATGCAGCAGCTTGCCGCCACACACAGGAATCGGAATTGTACGTCGCAGATCGCTCGCCCTCTTCCTCCATGCTCAGGTTTCGTATCATCTTCAAAATATGAATGCACTTCCACTTGCACACTTACGGAAGTAGTGACACAGGCTCCATGCCCCACATCGCGGATGGCTCTCGCTACTTGCATCGGCGCCGCCAGCAGCATGGTGGCGCAGGGAGCCGATCGCCAGCAGCAACCCCGCCATGAGTGCCGTCACCGCCATTCCTTGCTTCAGGCTTCTTCTTCGCCGCATGATCACGGCTCTTCTTTATAGTTTAAGCCGCAGTGCTGGCCCTACTGTGCTGCGCCGCTCAGAACGCCGCGCCGCGGCAGATCTGCGCATGGCATAGAGAGAATGCACAGCGCCGCCTGAAGCCTGCAGATGCACTGAGAATCCATTCCGAGCACCAGCAATGCATGCGGCTGCAGTGGCAGCAGCTTGACCGCTATGCGCACTTCACTCGGTTTTCGCCGGAGGGGGTGCATGTGCGTGCGGCGATGTGCATGCACCAAGCAGCAGCAGCAGCGGGGCACCAGCCGCCGTACGTGAGCACATATGGAAGAATCCGGATCGTCACGGGGCATGCAGGCATTGCTGGGCAACATTATAGGACGTGCCTTTGCTGGACCAGACAGATGTACCAGGAAACAACGGCAGCTGCATTGGTCTAGTGCCGCAGCAGCGCTGCAAACCGTTTCACTTGGTATCTTGAAGTCGTGAGTTCTGTGGGCATCGCGCGCGCAAGCGAATGTCTGTCGGACGTGGTGCCGACGTCTCGACGTAACTAGCACATGCATGGTAAGCTAGCCTACGTAACCGCTCTTCCAGGCCAAAGCGATTTTCAGGCTTCACGACGAGATCCCACGTTCACATCGTAAACGATAGAGAGTTGTGTCAAAGCTGACAGCGCACGTGAGGAGCTCACAGATTTTCTGCACGACACACACGTGCCTGCCCTCGCGTCGTGAGCATGCCTCACTACCTTCCGGAACAGTGCGCATTCAATACGTAGCGTATGTTTCGGCCGCCAGAGGCTGTACAGACCGGATTCACAGACGGAGGGCGCCAGTGTGGACGATGAAGCAGCCCAAACTGTCAAAGTGACTCCCTGGCAATGGGAGGGCTGCTCATGCCATCACACTGGGGCCGTCGTCTGTACCCTAGCTGACTGACACTGACTGACGCAATCACACTGTATGCATCTACCCCTGGGCGAGTGAGTTCAGAGCGCGCAGCAGCGCATTTGCGATTCAAGACTTAGCGTCTCGCTTGGATCCAATGTCTGATGCCTTTGTGCACCTGCGCGCCAGCGGCAGCTCTGAGACCAGCCCAGCGGACAGCCACAACACCGATGCCAGCAGTAGTACTGTGCCACTGCACGAGGAGGGAGTGACGAGCCCCGAGGCGACGGGTGAGAATCAGGAGATTCACGTCATGCTGAGACAACCGATCCAGTGGCATTCGCTGGTTCGGTCTCCCCGCCAGAGCATCTGCACGACCTTCCGACTGTCTGACACGAACAAAGCCTGCAGCTCCAACTCTAGCAACAATGGAGGATCATGCTGTGCACGCTCCCAGGTGGAACAGCAATGCAGCGTGTGTTGATCAAAGCTGCAAACTGCAAACAGTTGTTGTTTCATGCCTACTTCGCCTCACCTCGAAGCTTACAGCCGCAGATCAAAGCAAGCTCCGCATGTGGGCACTCCAAGATCGACACAACACGCTGATACATTGTAACAATGGATGACTGTCTCTGTGTCTGCAGCTGCAGGCACTGCAACGCCGGTGGACCTGGACGCGGCTCTCAGCCATGCAACACGCAAATGCCCAAAGGTAGCACGCAGCGCCTGCAGTAGCCTGTCACTTCACACTCATGCATGCAACGACCTCATCGTGAACTTCAACATGCAGCGCATGCGATGCACCCCACACGCGTGCTGGTGTATCGGTCGAAGTCTGTGAATGCTTTGACGCCTCTTGCCATGCATATACGAAGGGATCGGTCCTACGTACAGCTGATCAAACCACCTTACGCAGATCCCTCCACGCGTCAGCAAGGAGCACGTCAAGATTCTGGTCGTCGGCGAGCGCGCCGCCGGGAAGACCACCCTGTGGCGGAATCTCCTCGCGTCCTACGCCGGCGCCCGCGTCTTCGAGCAAGGCCCCCGCGCCGCGGCCAGCCTGGCCAACTTCCGGGAGACGCCCGAGGCGCTCGCCACGGAGGTGTCGGTACCGCTGTCCAGCACCGCCACGCTGGTCTACACCATTCAGGAGGCTCCCGGGTGCGCCTGTGTTTCAAAGTTGAACTTTGACTATCTGTGACGAAGTGCCGGCAAAGCAATGCTGCATCCTGCCGCAGCTGCCAGCCGTGCAGATCTTGGTGTTGTCTTGTGAATTCACTGCGGTCGCGTGGAGGCATTGGGGTCTCTTTCTGCCTTGGCTCACCCTTCAGCGTGCGGCTGTGACTGCGCCGGGGGCTGCCGACCACGTGTGCATCATGAGAGCCAATGCTGCGTGCTCGAGCAACACGCATCTTAGCAGCCCCTGCACCATAATGCAGGTATGGCGATGAGCTGGACGCGTCGTCCAACATCGCTGCGGTGCTGGACTTTCTGGAAGCGTGTGCCGTCCGGCAGGCGACTGCGCCGCCGTCAGTGCTGTCCGACACCAGTCTGAGCCACCTGGTAAAAGCGCCTCCATTGTGTCTCGACACTGCTGCTGATATCGTGAACGCCTTCTGTCGCGGCGAGCTGATCCTGGCGACCATGCTCTTGCATGCAAGCCCGGTCACGCAGCGCCTCCATGCACTGCACACCTGGCACAGCACTCTGTATCTTGGCAGCAAATCCAAGCGCAAATTCTTCAGCTGGTTCTGTGATAACCAAACCAGCAAACAGGGAAAAAGCAAAGAAAAGGAACAACAACATGCTTTGCGCCTTGCAGGTCGACATCTGCCTGTACCTGCTGCCGCCTCGGGAGCTGGCCGCAGCGGACGCGGCCTTTGTGCGGCGCCTCTCGGCGCACGTGGCTGTGCTGCCCGTTCTGGCACGCGCGGACGCGCTGCCCGCATTGGAGGTGTTGGTCGTGCGGGATGCCGCAGCCGCTGAGCTGTACAAGGACTCTGCTGCGCCAGGTGCACACTGCGGCTGGTGCAAAAGTTTGACCTGGTCTGTTGTGGAGGCAACAACCCTCTGCACAATCATCTTCAACATACGGACATGAAGACATCGACATTGATCGGCTGTGCATGATGTGGCACGGAGTCTGTGTTAACGCGCAGGCGGCGAGGCTTCAGCGACAGGCAGCAGCGCATCCGTCGACGCGGGCGAATCCTTCGACACAGCCTCCAGCTCCCGCCCCCCAGACCATGACGGAGGCGGCTACAGCAGCTGCGCCGACGCGCACGCAGGCAGCCCGTTCCGCTTCTCCGCCGCGGCGCTCAAGGCGGCCGGCGTGCGCGACGCGCGCTTCCTGCCGGCGGTGGTGGCGGGGGATGTGCTGTCGGGGGAGCACGAGGCGCCGTGGCTGCTGCGGCGGCAGCGTGCGGGGCCGCCGCTCGAGGCGCTAAACCCCGAGCACTCCGACCTGCTGCTACTCAAGTGCGCGTCCTGCGGGCGTCCTTCTGCATTTTGTCAGGCACGAAAACGAGCATACCCTGTGAGAGTGGATCCAGAGGCTGCAGCCTCGCAAGCAGACTGAACCGCATTCAGCGTCAGGAGCCGTCAGAGGCAGTGCTGATGTTCGCGGCCCGAAAGCCGCACATCTTGCTGTGTGGACTGAGCCTTTCGGGTGACGCGAGGCAAGGAGCTGTTGACATCGAGATCAAGGCCACGCCCCCCTCCAGTGACCAAGCGCATCTTGCGCAGGCGCCTTGTGCTGGAGGAGGGCCATCACGAGCTGCGCAGCGCCAAAACCGCCAGGTTCGCAGCCTGGCTGAAGGGGCAGCACGCCAAGGAGGCGACGGCAGAAGCTGCGGCGGCGACGGAAACGGCGGCGGCCTCTGCGGCGGCGACCGAGGTGGCGGCCACGGCTGCGACGCCGCCGCTGCAGCCGCCGCTCACCTCTGCGACCCCTCCCACAGCAGGCATGCGTTTAGAAAGAATCCAACAATCCTGCCCCCAGGAGATCTGACGGGAAACCCCCAAGTAGTTGCACTGTAGTTGCACTGAAACTGGCCACCCAAAGCTCAGATTTTTCAGGATCCAGGGCCTGCCAGCCATGTCCACATTGAGACCTGCTGCCCTGCTGCCTTAAACCTTGAACCTGTTGTAAGTCTCTCTACTAAGGTATGCCGCACACTGGTTGAAGCACGGGGCATAATAGCTGTCCTTGTGCTGTGTCCGTGGCCTCAAGTGTGTCGCTGAAGCACTGCATCGCGTTACTGTGGTCAGGATTCACAGCGGCCGGCGCCACAGGCACGCGTTTCCCTATGTATCGGCCGACGCGCAGCGATGATGACGGCGCCGCCAGTGCCGCCGGCAGCAGCGCCGCCAGCACGCACGTGTTCGGCGCGTGGCTGCACCACATCACTGCCATGGCCGAGTACAGCAAGCTGAGCGCCGAGGAGCTGCGCTGGCAGGACTACCAGGTAGAGTCTTAGGCTCAGTCGACAGAACGTCCTGTGCGTCAGTGGTTTTACGTACTGCCCCATATGCAAAGTATCCTATGCCCTACTCTCTGAGGTGGACCAAGTACAAAGTCCGAGCACACTTCGACCATCGTGGGCGTGTGTGTATGCCGTTACAATCGAAGAAGATGCCAAATCTATATCGGGTTTACACCTGCAGCTGGGCCTGGGGGTGCGCTTTGAGCGGCTGCTACGGCCAGCTGGCGGCAGCCCCGCCGCTGGGCCGGGGCCGAACACAGCCAGCAACACGCCGTCGCTGCCCACCTTTGGCTCGCGCTGCGATGCAACGCCAGTGACCGCGGCCGCAATCGCTGCGCCGGCAGCGCCCGGCAGTGCGGCAGGCAACGGCGCGGCGGCCGCCGGCGGCGGCAGTGTCGGCGGCGCGCCTGCCGCCGCGCAGGCGTCGCCGGGCTTCTTCTCCATGCAACAGTCGCCGCAGCGGCAGCAGCCGCAGCAGCAGTCGGCCACGTCGCCCGCGACGCTGGCGGCGGCGACGGCGCAGCTGTCCGGCCTGTCGCTGGGCGGCGCCGGGACCGCCTCCCCCGCCATGGCGCCGACCGCCCAGGCACGCGGCGCCGCTTTCAGGCTGCGGCTGGCGGACACGACTCCCAGCACGTCGCCTCCGGACTCCAGCCGCTCGTCCGACGGCGGTGGCGCCAGCGGCGGCAGCATGAGCGCCTCAGCCCCGGCGCCCTCACCGCTGAATCCTGCCGCGCCCAGCTTCGTGTTTGGCGGGGCCAGCCAGCCCGCGGGCTTCAGCCAGTTCGGGGCCAGCTTTGGAGCGGAGCTTGATGCCGCCGCCGGCGGCGGCGACGGCTTTTGCCGCGACATGGATGGCGAGAATGGCCCCTTCTTCCACGGCACGTTTGGCGGCAGTGGTGGCTTTGGTGGCAACACCCACCCAAATGCAGCCGTCGTCACGCCGCTGGTGCTGCCGACCATGGCGGGGCAGCCCTTCCTGCAGGCACGTTCCTGCTTCAGTGTCTGGCTGGCATATTGGCTTGGACCACAATCAGCACTTCACCCCGAGACTTTCTTCGAGTCAACCTCGACGTCTTTGAGCTGCATTCATATTCACCGTGCGACAGGCCGCTGCGGCCAAGCCCTACTCCTTCGGCGCGTCGCCGCAGCTGGGGCAGTTCGTCTTTGGCGGCGTGCCAACGCTGACGCACCTACTGTCCTTCCCTCCACCTGCCAGCGCGCCTGTCTTTGGCCAGACCGCCGCCTTCCAGGCTACTTTCAGCCAGCACGCCGCCGGCGTCGCGGCAGCGACGCAGCCGTTCGGCCTCCTGGCAGCGCAGTCGGCCGGCCCGACAGTGACGTTTGGCAGCCTCGCCGCCGCCGCAGCAGGCGCCTCCTCGCTGCCGCAGGCCGCGCCAGCCGCGGCGCCCGCCGTCGCCACCGCAGCGCCGGCCAGCGGTGCGATGGCTGCCGGCCCAGCGACTTCCGCGAGCTCTGATGCTGCCGCGAGCAGCGGCTCCCAGCCGGCGGCGGGCGGCAACGTGCCAAAGAAGCTGCCATTTGGCATGCCTGCAGGGCCCTTTCCACTGCCGGCGCCGACCTTCGGCTTCGGCAGTGCCTTCACCAGCGCGGCGGCTTCGGCGCCGCAGCCGCCCGCGTCCGCCACCTTTGCATCTGTGGTGGCCGCGCCTGCATCTGCGCCGACAGCGGTTTCCGCAGCCGCAATGCCCACTGCCGCCGCTGCCGCCACACCGGCAGACTCTACGGCAGCCGGCTCCAGCGAACCGGCGGCAGCAGCCGCCGCCCCCGCCGCTGCCGACTCGGCTGCCAGCAGCAGCGCTGCCGCCTCGTCCGCGGTGTCAACGCCGCGGGCGTCAGCGGCCAAGAAGCCCAAGTCGGCGGAGAGTCCCGGCAACACAGTGTCGCCGCCGCCCGGCCGCCTGTTCGCCAGCCCGCCGTGGACGGGCAGCGCCTCATTCATCGTGACGCCGCCTGCGGGGGCCGCCCTCGGCAAGCCGGCGATCAGCTTCCCTCCGCCCATCAGCAGCGCGGCACCGGCCATGGCGGCGGTGGCAGCGGCGGGGTCATTCAACACGAGCCCCTGGGGCAGGACCTCCGAGCCGGCGCTCGTCACGCCGCCCGCAGCCAGCCGGCAGCAGCGCGGCGCTTCCGCCAGCCCTGCTGCGCCGGCATTCGGCACTGCGGGGGCCAATGGCGCGAGCTCCACAGCAACTTCCCCCTCGCCGCTGAAGCCGCAGGCGCCTTCCGCCTCCGGGCCGCTGACATTCGGCTCCGGTGGCGGCACCGGTGCGCGGGCCTCCCGCGCCTCTGGCGCAGGGCACCACCACTCTGGCGCCAAGCCGTCGGCGTCGCCGAAGGCCGCCGCCGGCGGCGCGGCCGCCAGCCACACTGCGGCGTCTGCGCCATTCGTCAGCTTTGGATCGTCTGCATCCCTGTCGAGCGGAGGCGGCGATGGCGGCAGCAAGGGCGGCAACAGCATGGCCCCTGGCAGCGCGGCCAGCAAGCCGTCACCGCAGGGCGGCCACGGGCGCGGCCGCGGTAACGGCCGCGGCCACCACCGCAGATGAAGAGCGGACGTTATCATATTCAGCAACCGAGCGACATCTGTCAGCCAAACTGTATCTAGCGCAGCAATGTGCAACGAGCATTGGGTTGCAATTCCTGTACCCAGCAACACCTGGACCATTAGCAGCCTTCTGATTTAATCTAGTGCACAACACGTTTCTGCACGCATGTTACACATTGCCATGTTTCTCAGCATCAGCCTACCAGCTGCTGCGCATCCTTGGCAGTCGTGAATCAGTAGTTATGAACTCACATCGCGGGCGAAGCTCTGATCATCCTTGGGAGCATCGCCATGCACCTAGACATGTGTGCATGATACATAAAATTCCTTCTACGATTTTGAATTTTTCTACAGGTTACTTTTTTACGAAGTTTTTTAATTAAAAATGCATCATGTCAGGCTTGTTAAAGATGCGACACTCCATACTTGCCACCCGGCCAGCCAGTGGCGGCGCCGTCCACGGGAGCCTCAAGCATGCAGAGCAACCTTCGCTTCTGTGCCCGCGCTCTTGCGGTCGTGGTGCCATTGCTTGTGGCACGAGTGTGTCTGCTTCCATTCTTGTGACAGCAACTGCCACAAAACCTTGGAAGCCTCGACCAGATCGTATTCGGGAGGTGCCACGACATCACACCTCCCTCAGGGCCCTTAGTCCAGCCCGTTTCAGCCTTTCACACTTGCATGAATCTTCGGTGAGTATTGCGAGCACCGGGCAAGCTCTCAGCCAGCCTCCACCACCGTGAATGCTGTGTCTTGGCCAATCATCTGCGAGAGTGGATTCCTTGATTCGAGCTGACAGCAAACTGGCTGGAAGCCGACAACGGGGGAACGATGCACATAGTGGCTGCAGCTGCATGCGACAGCTTCTCGCATTTTGACGCTGCGTTCCACATGAGCCAGCTTCGGGCGCCGCCAGGAAACGCACCCCTGCTGCGGCATGCCGCCAGCATCAGGCAACAATTGCACCGGCACGGCAGGCAGGGGAGGCAATCAAGATCCAGGATTGGACCCGCGACGTCAGTCATATTCCAGGCTGACGCCATCGGGCCCACAGGTGCGCATCGCCCTGCTGCGCCGCTCCCATCCCGATGCTTGCCTATCATAGCACGTATGCTGGTCGCGCTTGGTAGCACACGTGCTGAACTGTCCTTGCCGTCCGGTGGCCATGCACACCAGACTACCTCTGAACCAGGCTGGGCGGATGTTCCAAACGCCGATATATCTGGTGGCGCAGGCGTGAGGCGCGGCAAGCTGCGAGACGACCAGCAGTTCTGGTCGCTGCTGCCGCCGGCACGCGGCCGCGCCACGGACGTGCACCGACTGGCCGACGGGCTCTGGACCGCAACGCAGCCGCTGCTGGTGCCGGGCGGCGACGCAGGGCTGCGGCTGACGGCCATGCGCATGGCGGACGGCAGCCTCTGGGCGAGTCTTTATGTTTCGCGTCCGCAAGATTTGACTTGATGGATGCGGCGGCGATGCGCGGATGCGGATGGTGGCAATGAGCACGGCGGACAGCAGCCTGTCGATGGGTCAACTCCATGATCAATGCATTGATCATCCAGAGGGGAGCGCCTCTGAAGTCTGCCATTGATGCCAATTATCGTGACGTCTGCGATAACTGTGGCCACGGGCAGTGCCCATGCTGCCATGGATCTGACAGCCGCAATACTCCCGCCGCCGCCGAGGTTCTCACGTGGACTACCGACCGGTCCGCTCTGCGGCTCTCAAACGGACAGCGTGCATTTTCCCGCCTGATTCGGACGCAATGAAAGAAATCAGCCAAAAACTCAGCTCCAAGCTCTGAGTTCTGCATTCTGGACTCGGCGCATAATTCCGAATCCAGCTCTCAATCCTGACCCGCAGGTGCACAACCCGGTGGCGCCGACGCAGGAGCTGCTTGCGGCGCTGCGTGACATGGGGCCGGTGTCGCACATCGTCGTGCCAAACGGCTCGCCCGAGCACTGGTGAGCGGTTGCATGTTGACAGCTGGAAGCTGGAAGCTGCGCATGGCGCACCTGCTACCCCGTTGCATCGGGCTGGCAAAAGCGCAGGAGCGACGATTGAGGCATCTGCTGTGAACCCGCAAAGCTGTGTGTCAACGAGGGACCCTCCTTGTGCAGGTACTTCCTGGGACGATTCGCCGAGCAGTTTCCTGAGGCCGCAGTGTGGACGCCGCCAGGTGTTCACTGCTTGTAGGGTTTTTGTCGCTCGCTGCTGCCGATCAGCTACCGCTTCCTGGCATGTGTTGCGGCTGCATGCTGTATTTGCAGGCTGCATGCACCCTTGATCCGTCAATGTGGCCCCTGCAGACTTTTTCAACGGACGGCGGATGCCCTTCCCCTCGCCCGGGCTGAAGGACCTTCGCAGCTCCGGCAGAATACGCACTTATGGTGAGAACTAGATTATAACGGCAAGGCGAAGCAATCCAACGTCGGAAGCACACTGTGGCGCGCCCGAGCTCGTCGCCACAGCAAGCTCGCTTCTGGGGTGCCTTCAAGGAGACTGGATGTCCGGACCCTTCACGTTTCTGGAGCATCGTCCTTACATAATCTGGTATGGCACGCTGAAGGGAGCGGCGCCCCCGCCGCATGGCGCGGCGAGGTGGGCGTTGCGCTTCTTAACACGCCGTCGCTGCTGGAGGGGGCCTTCTGCCTGAAGGCGCAGCGCACGCTGCTGGTGTCGGACAACTGCCTCATGGTGGGTCACATATCTGGGAAAGTCGAGACCAGTAAACCATGCCTGAGACATCATGTCTTGCGACTCGGAGTTTGTGTGAATGCAAGGCGCAGCGCACAATGCCGGTTGTCGACCAAAGTACTCCCGGTGGATCTCGGCAAACGCAATGATGTTTCCAACTAAAAGTCATTCGAGCATGGCAGATGGGGAAGCTCACGAGTAAGAGGCTGTACCGCCCGCTGGTGGTTGCGGGGCGAATCGGGCAATAGCGCCGGACATTGTTGTTTTGCAAAAGCGAGCAAATTGTCATGCCAACAAATATGGCACTCACTGTAGCAAGCACATCGCCTGTGCCGCAGATCGATGATGCGTGGAGTGGCAGCGCCATCGGACGCTTCATAGCGCAGCGGCTGGGCGTGTGGCAGCGCCTTGGCCCCTTCTTCATACAGCTTTTCGACTGCCACCCTGAGGCATGTTCCCATCCACTCATAAAACTGCACTCATAAAACTGCACCGCTGCCTGTGTGCACCCGCCTGTGTAATAACACTGACTGTGAAAATTTTGTGAAGGCCCGGCCCTCGCGGCAGTCGCATCGTGCGCATGTCGCGCTCGAGCACCGCCTGCTGAGCTTGATATATTAGAAATTTTGCTTACGCAGGGCACCCTGGAGTGGGCAAAGTCGGTGATGAAATTCGATTTTGACACCGTCATCCCCTCGCACACGGCTGCGCCCGTTCGTGACGGGAAGGCGGCCTTTGCGGCCTGCTTCCCGCAGCTGGCGGCGGAGCAGCCCGCTGCTGTGGCGGATGCGGGATAGCTATGCGCTATAGCGGTGACACGGGCAGCGTGCTGCCGCCGCAGTGGCACCCTATCTAGCAGGCGAGGGCGACGGCAGTTGGGTCTGGCTGGGATTTGATAATTTAGGGCTCTCTGCTTGAAAATTCAATAGGTTTTGATTTGTCTGCGGATGAAGCTGTGTGTTTTACGATGGCCGTCCGGACCTCGCGACGGCGGCTGATGCCTGCCGTTGCGGCCTCGACCCGGCCGCCGGCATTGTGTAGATGGTGATCTTATGCAACTGTGCGCTCTGTACATAAGCTTCGGTTCACCTCCAGAAGGACTTCTTGTGATGCAACATTTGTACGTGCCAGTACAGCATGCGCTTAAACCTCCCTGTCTGTTCCGGAACTTTGGCCGAGCAGGTGGAAAATGCAGCAACAGACAGATCAACACCTCAAAATCTCACATTCACCATGGCCGCCAAGTGCATGTCCAGCAGCGTGAGCGCTCAGCCCACCACTCGCCGGCACCAGCGCGTGGTGCCGTTTGCATCGGGTGAGGGCAGGTTCAGGTGCAGCCCCCTCAGGCGTGCTGTACATGAGATCGCGGGCCTCAGGACACGTTCGCAGTCAGTCAGATCGGCAGACCGGAGGAAGGTCTGCGTCTACGCGAGCACGGAAGGCAGCAGGTAGGCACAACCAATTTCAGCCTGCAAACACCTGCGTCGACATGATGGAAATCCGTCTCACTGTGAGGCCGTCACCTCTGAATAATCACATTCCAACCATGGAACGTGTGACATCACGTATCCTTCGAATTTGCGGCGTTCGCGAGTCCTGGCCCTCGCATGAAAATGCTGGCTTCCCACCAGTGCAAGCCCGGTGCAGCTCGCTTTTGCCGTTCGCCTAGGTCGCTGCAGTTGATCGACTGTCATTCGGAAGCTTTTGAAGCATTTTAGATAGATCAAAGCGAAATAGAAATCGGCCATCGGCATCGGTCATGGTGGTCGCAATGCGCCACATCAGCATGCCTGCAAGTATTGAACAGCGCTCCTCAGCGGCTTGCACCTGGGGTGCAGGGAAAGCACAAGGTTGTCGCAGTCCTTCCCCCAGGTATGGTGCTGGATGTTGCCAGCATATTACCATGTGACGCATCTGCTGTTTCGTTGCGCGCTGCCGGCGAATGCGGTGCAATTCTGTCCTCCTCACACTGTGAACGGCAATGTTGATTTTCACTGTCGAGAGTTGGCACAGGGCACCATCCTAGCGGCGAGGCGCCGCCCTTTCATCCTCCGCGTGACACCTCCGCACAGCACAGTTCTCGCAGGCATTCTGACCGGGCAAATCCCACGCAGGCGGCGAGGCGGCAAAGGACTCTTGCTACACCTGCTGCGTGGAGAATGCGCTGAATCTGCGCAAGTTCCTGGAGGGCAAGGACTGCGACCTGATCGTGACAGACGATAAGGACGGCGATGACTCTGCTATTTTTTTTGCTGGTGTTTGTTCAACCTGCACAAGTTCCGGGAAATCATGCAAGTTCTTGGAGGGCAAGGACTGCGACCTGATCGTGACGGACGATGAGGCTGGCGACGACTCTGTGGTGAGGCACCTCGTGTTTACATCTGCATGCGGCAGACGTATCATTCCTCATGCAGTCGTGCATTGAGGTCCACTCTGGGAGCAGTATCACGGCGCCGCTCGAACCCATACCACGACTCGTAACGAATTGATCCTGCACTAAACCACTTCCGCAATGTTATAATGTGACATGGTAGCCGTCACAGAGTTCGAGAGGCACCTTGAGAATGCGGATATCGGTGTCGGCGCTGTTGATCCGTTCCTGTTTTGTAGTCCCTGTGTCCGGACCAGCAGTGGACGATAAGAACTTTCTTTGGAACTCTGGCTGCAGAGTTCGAAAAGCACCTGGAGGATGCGGAGATCATCATCACCACGCCCTTCCACCCGGCCTACATCACGAAGCAGCGGTTGGATAAGGCGCAGAAGCTGAAGCTGCTGCTCACCGCAGGCGCGCCGCCTTCTCATTCCTTTATTCGATCCCTCTTTATTGGCCTCATGCCAGTCCGCGTCCATGTAATCTGTGCCCGTCCATCGCCCTGCCGCTGCTGCTACACCTGTATTGTCGCTGCCTCCCATGCAACCCTCGGAAGATAGACAAAGCCTGGTGCGTCCAAAGGCCTCGTCACCAAGCGAAGGGGGCCGATAGAGGCCTGATGCCGCCCTGCACGGCCGTGCGATCAGGGCGTTCCAAAACTCCCATGCTTTCAGCCATCTAAAACGCCAATGCCCCGCAACTCCACCCCCCTGCGCAGGCATCGGCTCAGACCACGTGGACCTCGAGGCGGCTGCGGAGCGCAACCTCACAGTCGCGGAGGTCACAGGTACACCATTACATGCTGGCTACTGTCATAACCTATATGCTGGCTGCTGCCGTCTGCTTGACCCCTGCGCGTCGGCTGTGTGAAGCCTTACCCCCCTTCACGACGCCAAGCTGGCAGCAGTAGCAGTGGCGGCGGCGGCGGCTGCGGCTGATTTAGCCGCAGCCGCCCAGGAGTTATTGCTCATGCCATTTCCGCATGGCTTCGAGGCCGGTCCGCTGCGCAGTGTCTCCACCCCCCTGCGCAGGCATCGGCTCAGACCACCCACCAGTGAGGTCGGCCGGGCAAGCTGCAGCATCTCATTTGCATACCGCTGCACACAGCGGTGACACCACTGGCTGGGGACGCCAACACACAACCGCATTACTGTCTGTAGTCTCGTCGTGCAGGCAGCAACACGGTGTCGGTGGCGGAGGATGAAGTGATGCGCATCCTGGTCATGATGCGCAACTTCATCCCCGCCCACGAGCAGGCCGTGAACGGCGAGGTGTGACCTCTCGTATTCGATCGTGTATGGAATTAGATGTCAATGAAGCCGGTGCTTGCCGCGAATCGCGACTCGGCCGCGGCCGGTGCGCAAGGGCATGGCACACATGCCTGATTGCGCGGCTTTTTAGTTTTGCAGCGCAGACTGCACACGCTTGCATTGCAGCAAAATGACCCTGCAAATGGTGAACTGATCTTGGCTTGGAACCAGTTCAAGGGCGTCTCAAGTTATGTCAAATGCCTGCCACAGTGGGACGTGCCCGAGGTGGCGGGCAAGTCGCGGGACCTGCAGGGCAAGTCCGTCGGCAGCCTCGGCGGCGGCGCCATTGGCTCACTTGTGATGGAGCGCCTCAAGGTGATTCCTGGTCCTGAATTGTCTGTCTACACGCAGTGGTGACGGCGACGCCGGCGGCCGACGGGTCATGCACTGCCTCACTGCAGTGCACTGCCCAACGCCAGATGGCGTGGCAATTGCCCTAGACCCTAAAGACTGTTCGCAAACAGTCTTTGGGCAATCATCGGTACCACCTGCGCGCGCAATCACCCTGGAAGGCCACCTGTGACGACGCTGTCGGGGATATCTATCGATGGCACCCTGAATGTTGCGCGCGCGGCAACCGTCTGTCTTGGAAGCAGGGCTCGGCAGCGCTCTACTGGTGCCGCTTCACTGCAGCAATGCATGCTGGGTGAACAGCAGAGGCGCTGTTGACATAGGCTTGCCATTTCGCCATCCACGCCGCCAACGCCGTCCACGGGCTGTCCCGCCGGCGGCCGGCCGCCCGGAGGCCGTGCAGCTGTCGTGGGGTGGAGCTTTCACCTTGTCTGAGCCGTAGATTTCCTGCCCGAAGACACCTGCTGCTTGCAGAACCTGCACTGCAGAATCCGCTGTTTTGCTGTTGCAGCCGTTTGGCGTGGAGATGTTCTATCTGGACCGGAAGGAGAATTCGGCAATGGAGAAGCTGGGCGTGCAGCTGGAGAAGGACATCGACGAGTTCCTGGGCAAATGCGATGTGGTGAGGTCACCCTAAACCCTATCCATCAGATGAGCCGCTTGGGTGCTGAGGTTTGTGCTGCAGGGTTCAGCCAGCTGCAACAGATGATTGATACGGAGGGGAGCCTATCATGATGCAGTGTTGCAGCCTTGCGCCGTGTTGTGCGCTGTTGGTCGATATGGGAGCTCTGGACTGTGATCATGCTGCTGCCTAGATGTCAAAACTAGTTTCCGCCGCACACAGGTCACGATCAACGTGCCGCTGACGAAGCAGACGAAGGGCATGATCGACGCCGACAACATCGGCAAGATGAAAAGGGGCGCCTACCTGGTTAACAACGCCCGCGGCGGGATCGTGGACCAGGGCGCAGTGGTGGAGGCGCTCGAATCGGGGCAGCTGGCCGGCTACGCTGGTGATTCTCACTAGACACTTTTCCTTCACAATTTTCACAGACGCATGCGCCAGCTGGCCCGCTGCACAGGCGCATGCCAACGCATATTAAAATGCAAATAAAGTGTGTAGAACTCGGAGAAAGGGTGAACAGCACCCTAATCGGGGCAGTTGAACCAACAGGTTTTCCCTACTTGCCGCAGGCGACGTGTGGCCCGAGCAGCCAGCGCCAACGGACCACCCGTGGCGCACAATGCCCAACAACGGTAGGGCTTTTGCAGGGCCATTGAATGACTGCTTGAGTGCCCATGCTACATGTCGAAAAGCGGACGTGCAGCACACGGACGCCTGTTTGCACAGCACGCCTGCAAAACACCTGACGCAACCGACAGGACGATAATTTCGGGTGCCGTGAGGTTTTAGGATCAATTACGTAACCGTAGCACCGTCTTTGCAGGCATGACGCCGCACACGAGCGGAACAACAATCGACGCCCAGGTTCGTTGGAATGCAAGAGCTGATCTTGCTCAAAGCGGCGTCCTGTTGTCGCTGCATCAGCTGCAGATGTTTTGCGGCGCGTCAGTTGTGTCAAGAAAAACTTCAGTTTTGTCAAAAGAGCCCTTCTAGCATATCGTTTATCAAAGCTTTTGTGAACTTGCGCTGTGCATGTGGCTTGCGCAGGCGCGCTACCAGAAGGGTGTGCAGACCATGCTGGACCAGTGGTTCAGCGGTGAGGCTCGGTCCTCCCCACGCGCATTGGTTTTGGTGCCTGTCATGCTGTTTTTAGTGCCTGTCATGCTGCTTTTACGAGATGCATGTGTGCAGCCTGTCATGCAGCACCACTTATTTGCAGCGTTACAAACAAACCAGCTATCTGATCAATGAGAGCCCAGCAAGCCTTCGCTTGCATGAGATATGGGATGCGCTGCGCTATGCAGGCGACGCTTTCGAGGAGAGCAACTACATTGTGCGCGAGGGCGAGCTGGCACCTCAGTACAAGTGATGTATCGATGGGAGATTGGCGATGCCACACAGTCAGCACTATTTTCGAGGGATTATTTTTGAGGGATTGGACTTCATATCTGCGGTTCAGCCCTGTCGGTGTGAGTTCAGCAGATATTTACTTCGCCTGTCACATTGAGGCACGGGGCCGCCATCCGGGAATTGTCAAAGTAACACAGGGATGCTAAACCGTCAAATTTCTCCAGTCTAATCCATAGGCACTTGGTCTTGCGCACAGCTGAAAGCGCAGTTGTAGTGATGCATCGGTGGAACGACATGCGACGATAGGTTTTCGAGTTCCATGGCTACATTTGAATTTCAGCTCGCACACCTCAATTTCTCTCCGACATTTCAGAGAGAGAGATATTACACTGTTCCAGCCTCACTCAGGCTGATCAGCGTCAGATGACAAAAGCACATGTTGCAAACATTGTCGCCGAGCTGCAGCTCTGAACGTTCGTTCGCACATACACTCGATAGCAATACTGTCTGCATGCCGCCGCCAAATCAATGCAGCAGCACCCATCTGCATCACGGCATATACCCTCCCTGCCCTTCTCTCTCGACTGCCTGGCGCAAAAGTGCCAGACACTCTGATCGCGGGGGCTGCGCCGGGACTGTTTCAGGGAGAGCTGGGTCGGGACTGTTTCATGGGGATCTGGATCTGATCCAGCTCCTGACTGCTTTTGAAGTTACTATCAGAGGACACACGGCCAGGACTGCACCACAGTGAGCCGGCCAGTTGGCACCTCTCGGCTGTGACGAACGCCATCGCCAGACCTGCGGCGCGGGCTCAAAGGACCTGCGGTTGGGACTGGACCACAGAGCGCCGGCCGAGAGCTCCTCTGTGGCGAAGATTGCATCAAAACCCTACCGCAGGACCTGGGTGGGGACTCTCAGAGGACCTGCGGCCGGGACTGCACCACGGTGAGGCGGCCGTCGGCCCACACGCCCTCAATGTCCTGTGGCGTCCCGCCGAAAGCGGCTTCCACCCGGCCCGCCGCTTCGGCGATGCCTCCCAGCAGTTCCTGCATGTGAAACCGTTTTGACCTTACAGCAGTTGAACGTTCTTGCACAGAGCGGTTTTAGGTTCCCACAGGCTCCGGGTACACCTTTCACAGACGGCACACAACTGTACAGATGTAGTGGGTGGTCGGACGGCAGCGTTTGTTCTGCGGTTCTTCATCCTCGATAGCACAGGTGACGCATGCCTTGAGGGGATCAAGCCCAGGTAGCACATTCACACCTGGCGGAAGGCGGCGTCCCACAGCAGGCGCTCGTTGGCGTAATCCACCGGCGCCTCGCTCAGCGGCGGCAGCGGTATGCTGTCGTACAGGCCTGCGGCGCAGAAGTTTCTTCGCTCGCCCGTGTGTTGCTGATCTCGATCACGTTCAAGGTGCCAGGTGAACATCACAACAAAGAGTGAGTGCAAGAGATGCCTTGAAGCCAGCCTGATGCGTACAAACGCAACCGTGCGTCATTGCATCAAACCGCGACCGCGCCTGCAACGGAGTCCAGGCCCTCGCCATTGCTGTCGGAGCGCACAATGAGCCAAATGCCCCTCGAGAGATCAGGTTGTCCTCAAAATCCAGAAAGGATGCGCACCTGCGCCTGCGAAGGATTCCAGGTCCTCGCCGTTGCTGTCAGAGCGCACAATCAGGGAGCCGCCCGGAGCGGCAAACAGGCCCAGCCGCTTGCTCGGCAGCCCAACCACGCTCGCGCCTGCGCAGGGGGACAGGCTTTGAATCTCGTGATGCACTTGACATATTATTGATATTATTGAGAAACCGGGGACACAGGCCCAGCGGCTTCCTCGGCAGCTGGGGCACGCCCGCGCCTGCACAGGAGTCGTCATGAACTTGATGCGGTGCCGCATAAATGATGTGTCCTCAGTTTTGAATCGACAGTGTGCCTGCTTGCTGGGGTGGGCTGCGTGTGCCGCGACACTTGCGTTTCGGTGGAGCCTTCCGGCCGAAACCCCGGGCAATTGGTGAGGCAATACAGGTCTCGCCTGCGCCGTCTGCCGCTGCCGGCAGAGAAGCCGGGCATGTCGCCGACGACCGCCTCACTCATCTCCCGAAACAATCCAGCGGGTCGCAGTCTCGAAACCACACGAGATTCCTGCCTGCGCCGTTGCCGCCGCCGGCGGAGAAGCTGAGCTTGCGGCCGGGCATGTCGCCGACGACCGCCTCACTCATCTCCCGAAACAATCCAACGGGTCGCAGTCTCGAAACCACACAAGATTCCTGCCTGCGCCGTTGCCGCCGCCGGCCGAGAAGCTGAGCGCGCGGCCGGGCATGTTGCCGACGAGCGCCTCGCCCATGCCCACCACCAGCTCGCCCGCCTGGACGCCCCGCTCCCCCGTGAGTGGATCCGCCGTGTGCACCACGAACGCGTACTCCGCGGGCACCACCTGCACATCAAATGCAGGACAGCTAAAGTCGATGAATACATGCAACCCTGTTTCTGCCGAACTGCCCACCACCAGCTCGCCGGCCTGGACACCCGGCTCCCCCGTCAGCGGGTCCGCAATGTGCACCACGAAAACATGGCCTGCCGGGACGGCCTGTTGTACAACACACGGAGTCAATGAAGATCGCCTGTTCAGGCTCGGATTGAACGACTATGAGCAGATGTGCAGATAAGCAGACGGAGCCACCAAGTCGCTGCACTTCAATGCTTGGGATGGCATAATCAGTGTGCGCCGGCTGCATGACAGCGGCAATGAAGAGTGCGAAGGTGTGGCACACTGCATGCCCAGCGCCTTCGTGTTTCGGATTCTTTCTGTTTGGTACGATCGATGTGCCTCCGTCAACCACGCACAATTTACAACTTCTGCCTGCAAACCTGCTGCGTTACAGGGGACAAGAAAAGCGCCGAGTCGGGCACGTCATGTGGTCCAGTGGATCGGTTCTAGTTACATATCTCATCCGTTCTCATTTCTGGTCTGAAGTGTTCGTCTGCACAACCGAGAATTGCATACCTGCTGGATGAGGGCTGCCATGAAAAGCGCGGAGTCGGGCACGCCACGCGCCCGCCGGCTGAGCCATGCGCGGTCGTTCCACTTTGACGCCCACACCTGCGCAGCGGCAGGGTTTAGGGTTTAGGGCAGGGATAGAGCGTGCTCGAGTAAGCAGGGGACGCAGCAACAAACGAGGGCTGACTGGTGCGCAGAGCAATGCTCGGCAGCACGCCAGAGCAACCTTCAGGCAATAACCAGGCACAATACGTGAACTTTTGAAACCTTGAAGCCGGTCTATGCCGGCAGAACGTGCACCATGAGATGACATGCAGGACGCCCGGCAGATAGTGGACCACACGCCGAGCCACTGCGCATCCCAGCCTCCACCCAAGAAACCCTAAACCCAGGCTCACAAAGCAGACCTGTCCCTTCGAAAGTGAGAATCGACACGTCGTTCCAAGGGCAGGAACCATCCGGGATGTGGGGGCATACCCGGCAGATGGCCGACCAGGTGCCGGGCCACTGAGCATCCCACTCTCCGCCGCCCCGTGCAAGACCCTCCGCAGCCGCTTTCGCGGCCAGCTCGGATGTGAGCGCATCGGGAGCTTCCAGGGAGCTCGCAACCGCGCGGCGTAGCTCGGCCAGCGCCGCCGGCACGCCCGGGCCCTTGTGCTTGTCCTGCGCAGCAGCATCGTCAGTCGGTGCAGGATCCTGGTGCGGCAGTCGGGTTTTCGTGCGCTGCAGTACGGTTCGGAAACTGTTGTGCAGCTCGGTCGGCGATGCCGGCAACCCCAACCCCAGTCTGCTTGTCCTGATCCAGGCAGCGAATCTCGCGAAAGTCCATAGGCAGGCCTCATGTGGCCCGAGGCATCAGACTGTCATTTTGTCATTATGTCATGTTGTGCAGGTGTGCGCTGCTACCCGCATTCAGCTGAGCTTCGACGGGCAGCTGCACCGCATCCCAGGGCGGCTCACCAGCTGTGTCTGCAGGCCGGCGATGGTCTTTGCTGCGCCCGCGTTGGCCTTGTCCTTCAGCGTGCGCTCGAAGGATCCGAACGGCAGCGCCACAGACGCCGGCACCTTCACAGCCACAGGATGCAAATCAACAATCGCATTTGCAGTATATGTGAATAGTGATTTTCATGACATACGAGCAACAAAGGAACGCTGGAAGCTTGACCTGTGCGTTGCACCGCTGTCTGTCAGTCTCGACCGCAGCGCTGCACGGGTTGTCGATATTGAAACAGAAACAAAACACTTGCAGTGGGGTTTGCTGCACACCGCGATGCTGTCCGGCAGCTTGGACCGCAGCGTCGCCAGGTTGCGTGACTTCCCGCCGACCAGACCCTCCGAAAACTCGGCCTCGGCCAGCGCCCAGGCGGACGTCTGCTTCGGCGCCGGGATGCTGAGCTTGGGCTGCGACTTGCCCTGGCCCCCGCCTGCAGCAGTAGGGTCATCGCTGCTTGCACGCTGCGGTTGCTTCCGAATGGCATTTGCTCCCCAGACGCTTCGATGCCCCACCAGTGCGTCTGAGCAAACCCCGGCCAACTTCAGTAATCCCGCGCAGAAACTCACACCCAGACAGTTCAAGGCATACCTGAGTCGCCGGAGGAGCCACCCTCCAGCTCGGTGGCGGTCACCTCCTGAGCTGGCGACACTGCCAGCGACACGTGCTTCCCATCCAGGCCCTGCGGCGAATACGGCAGCCTGGTAGAGTCAAAACCAAGGATATTGCGTAAACAAATGTAAGCATTAGCAGGCAACTCTAACTCTTGCAACGCCGACACTATCAGCAGCAGACACATGCTCCCCATTCCAGGGCCTGCAGATTCGCATGCGTCTCTGGGTTTTCCGATGTGATCCGAGTCCACTTTGTGCTTGCAAGCTCGAGCTGCTCGAGCCTGCAAGCATACAAGAAGCTGTGCATCGAAGCAGGCTGACCTAAGGACTTCGCCAACACGACTCGGACAGAGGCCTGTCTGAGTTGGGAGGCTTCATGTCTCGCATCGTGCTGCAAGGCCATCGCAGCAGGACGTCTGCGCGTGCCTTATGCGCACCGCTGTGAGCTGCTGGCCGGGGTTCGAAGCCAGGCACAGAGGTGGCCTGGTTGCTTTGAAGGAAGCACCCCAATGAATCCCACCTCCCCAGCACTCCTCGGCGCATAATGGTTGCTTTCTACACTGCAGCGCTCCAGGGTGGCTGTGCATCATGTCGCAGTGTTGAGCGCCTCCAGCTGCGACCCGTCGAAGCAGGAGGCGAGCAGCCCATGCTCAACAAAGCAGTGATCGCAGTTACCGAGTCAGGGGAGCGAAGGATTGTGTCCGCTTCGAGCAGCTTGAATTCACTGCCACCGCACCTTGAGCGCCTCCAGCTGCGCCTCGTCGAAGCAGGTGGCGAGCAGCACGCCCTGCGAGCGCGCCCGGATGGCGACGTGCGACAGCACATCCGTGGGGCTGGCAGTGAGAACCGCCGTCACGCCCGCCTGCGCAGCCGGTGGCAGGCTTTTGAGTCACATCATCGCGGGGATTGCCTCTCAGGGCTCAACGTGAGCAGCGCAAATGGCCACAAAGAGAAGACGGAGCCGCCAGTGGCACCGCTGGCAGTCCAGAGAGCATGAAACAGGGACGACAAAAGACGTGAAAGGCGCATCGGGTCTTCCATGCTGGGCGACGCGCTCTGCGATGAGGGCGCGCGGCTCGTCGTAGCGGCATGACTTTTCGGGAGGATGGACTTGGGCAAGGGTGTCGCCACGGTGATCTAACAGTGCCGACTGGGGCTTATCAAAGGCATACCGGGATGTCCTCCATGCGACCAACGCGCTCCGCGATCAGAACGTGCGGCTCATCATAGAAAAAAGACGGTTCGGGAGGAGGCAGTCGAGAGAGGGTGGATAAAATAATAATCGCACCGGAATGTCCTCCATGCCGCCGACGCGCTCCGCGATCAGAATGTGCGGCTGGTCGTAGTGGCTGCCCTGCACATCCGCCAGCGATGGCAGCACGAGCACCTGCCCCGCCGCCGGCGCCTGGCTAACCACCTGCATAGGCAGCAATCGCCACTTCGGTGTTATTTCTTCGGTTCAGGCAGTGTGCGGCTCATCGCAGTGGCTGCCCTGCACGTCCGCTAGCGATGGCAGCATGAGCATCTGCCCCGTCACGGGCGCCTGGCTGACCACCTGTGTGGAAGGCCAATACGATGGTGACGGGAAGCGCCCAGGCTGACATGCGCCGGTGGGCCGCAGGAGGCTGACTAGAATGTCACTGAGGCTGCAGTAGGGTTGCCGAAAACCAGGGAACCGAGTCGGAACTGCAGGCTGGTGCGCCAGATCCAACGTTGCAGAGCATCTGCCAAACAGGGTCGGGATCGGGCCATGACCTAAACAGACTAAGATAGACCTAGAGCTTCGCGCCTGCCAGCTGGACACGCTGGCAGACTCCTGCAGCATCGGCGCCGGCCACCGCAGCAGCAATTGTAGGGTTTGATCTGTGCATCACCTGCCAGCTGGAGACGCCTGCAGACTCCCGCAGCATCGGTGCCAGCCAGCGCAGCAGCACCGACAGGACGAACAGCGGCTGCCCCCGCACTACCTCCTCCCCAAAGTTGCTGATGTATGCCTGCGGAAAGGGACATGCGTCGTTGAGGTGATTGCTGTGTGATTTTCTGTTGCATCATGTAGGCCAGCGCACCTCCTCCGCGAATTGGTGCTGTGAGCCTGCGGAGCACGAAGCACGATTGATTCGAAACTGGCATGTTTCAGCACGATAGCTTTACTGTGTGTGCGCAGCCGACCGAGGCACTACAGGGCCAGAAAACGCCAGGCTGATTCAAGCGTGAAGTGGTGAAGATCTGTTCGATGCCGCAAGCCTTTTAAACCCTAAACCCTAAACCCTAAGAGGCCCCTGCGTGCGACTGCATGAGCCCCCTACAGCTGGTCAAATTGCATGTCGAGCACGGCAACTTTTCAACTAAAATTCCTGTTGTTCCCACTCGGAGACTGAGGCTCTTTCAAGCTTGTTCAGATGCGCGGCATGCTGCCTCACAGAAACCCAGAAACGCAGCAGGCTGCCCCACAGGCAGCAGGCTGCCTCGATGCCGCAGGCCTTCTGGAGTGCCTCCGCGTGCCGCTGCGTGCGGCCGTGCAGCTCCATGTGCGCGCCGAGCACAGATATAGTAAATAAACAGCGTCCTCTGACTTATCAATCGAGTGTAGTTCTGGCAGTTTCGGGCTCTCCTCACCTGGTCGTCGCCGCTGGCAACTTGAGTTCCCCCGCGTGCGGCTGCATCGGGCTGTACAGCCCACGTGCGCGCCAAACGCTGATCTTCCAACGCTTTGCACGACTTTCCCAGCCGCTAGCCGTAAAACGTAGCATTCGTATTGCCGACATGTCGATCAATGACCTTCACCTGGTCGATGCCGCAGGCCCTCTGGAAGGCCTCCGCGTGCGGCTGCATCAGGCTGTACAGCTCGTCCATGTGCGCGCCCAGCGCCAGCTCGACCCGGTCAGCAGCCGCGAGCGCCAGCAGCCCCCAGTCGTCGCGCCACCGCTCGGCGTCCATCACCCGCTGCCAGTGGTGCGCGCACTGCAGGGTGGGAACATGGAAGTCATCGGGATGCGCTGACTGTCAGAGACATTTCCGGCGTTTCCGGCCGCCGCGAGCGCCAGCAGCCCCAGTCGCCGCCCCGCCGCTCAGCATCTTTGACGCGCTGCCAGTGGTGCGCGCCATGCGAACAGAGGTGTCAAACGTTGAGAGCCGGCTCCCGCCGCGGCGGAAACGGCGGTCACTACAGCAGAGTTGAGGCACATTCATCTCTGATAGAGCCAGCTGGAAGCGGTCTGCCGCTGCGAGCGCCAGCAGCCCCCAATCGCCGCCCCACCGCTCGGCGTCCTTCACCCGCTGCCAGTGGTGCGCACACTGCAGGAAGATCACCAGTTGGCTGCTTAAAACACAGCCCTTGGCTGAGCAGACAGCAGAGCCGCCGCCCTTGCTTGCTTCTGTTCAGGATGTGTGTTCTGCATTTTGAAAAGTCGATTTCAGCTCCACGCGGTCTGCTGCCGCCAGCGTCAGCAGCCCCCAGTCGGCACCCCAACGCTCGGCTTCCTTCATCTGCTGCCAGTGGTGCACGCACTGCGGGGGGTGGGAATAGGGCACGCCTCAGACAGTCTTGGTCCAAAGCTGAAATTCCTGCCAAGCGGTCTGCGGCCGCGAGCACCAGCAGCCCCCAGTCGGGGCGCCACAGCTTACCACTTTTGACGCGCTGCCAGTGGTGTGCGCAGTGTGTGAGAGCGACATGCATCGACTGGCAACCATGCAGGTCCTTCCAGCGTCGAAGTCGGTCAGCTGCTGCAGGAATGCGCACCTGGCTTCTGGATCCTCTGGTTTCCGCTGCCAGCTTTTTTCGGCTCTGCAAACGGTGTCGCGGCGCCGTGCGCTGTATCAGTGGGGCTATCAGCGGCGCAGTTCGCATCTGAGCGCCGCGGCTGGTCAGCCCGGGGCCGAAACCAGCGAGTGCCATATGCCCAGCAATGCACTGTCCATACCCGTTTCATGCCACCCGCGCTGCGCGGATCAGCTGGCATACTGGAGGGGTGATGCTGCTAGAAGCTTGACCTGATACCTGTGCATCGGTTCAAAAAGACCCAGAGCTTGCAGTGCTCTGGCCAAACTCAGCGGAACTGCCGGCAATGCAGGCGCCGTGTGCCTCGCAGAACCATCTCTCAAGAGGCTGGGATTGGAGACCTACAGACTTCAAAAATCAGTCTCAGTTTCTTGCCCTAAACCCTGAGAGCCGCCTATCTGGACGGAGCTTCTTCGTCTTGCCGACGATGCAGGTGCTGTCGAGCGCAAGCCCAGGCAAGCACAGCGACCATCCCGATTGCCGATATCACTCTGGGAAGGAGCTGCAAGCTGCCCACCTGGCCGAGCTCGGCCGACTCGCCGGCGATGCAGGCGCTGTCGAGCGCGAGGCCGACCAGCTCCACCAGCGCGTCTCCATCCAGCGACGACTTCTCCTGCCGCTCCAGCAGCACCCGCAGCCACTGCTCCAGCGCGATGTCCAGCAGCAGCACGTCCCGCGAGCCGCCGTCCTGCGGCAGATGAAATCAGGCACTTGCAGGCTATCAACTGGTCTGTGCACACAGGAAATGGGCGTGCTTTGCTGCTTCAATAGCAGCCACTGCTCCACTGCGATATCCAGCAGCAGCACATACCGCGAGCCGCCGTCCTGTGACAAGAACAGATGGGGTGTGGTCAGAAGGGGAAATGCAACAAAAGTAGAGAAGGGAGCACCCATTGCGCTGCAGCCCCCAGCGCAATGTCCAGCAGCACACAAGCCGCAGTGCACTTCCAGCAGCCACCAATCGCTCTGCGCAGTTTCCCATCAGCAGCAGGACACAGCAAGGGCCGCACCCGCCAGATGGGCTCCAGGCGGCGGCGGATCTCCACAATCTTGCCGGGCGCCCACCACGCGTTGCGGTTGTTCAGCAGGTCGTAGCAGTTCCACCTGCGGACACAGAGGCGGGACTTTGGCTGGACTCGAATGCGGCATTGCGCGAGCGAGCACAGCCTCCGGTTTCCTTTGCACCGGCATGAGCTGACATGTGATGAGGGTTTAGGGTTTAGGGTTTCAAGCGAGGGTCACGTAGGCCATCTCTATGGCGTCCGGGCGTGGCTGAATGGCTCATCACTGCTGTTGCCCAGAATCACAAGCAGGCTAATAAACAGAAAGGCGCGTTGCAGGTCACGTCAAGGGCAACCGTGGCCATATCGAGCATGAAGTTCAGGTGTACCGGATAAACCGATGCAACTTATTGATGTTCGCATTGACGCACGAAAGCATCAGAGGCATCAGAGCGCACTGCAGGTCGCCGTCGAGGGAGCCCTTGGCCATTTCCAGTGTCGAATCCAGATCGGCGCCGCCATGCGTGACCTTGAGGATCCACAGGTAGTGCTTCATGGGGCCGATCAGCTGCGGCAGGTGCATTGGGTCGCCTGCGGGGTACGGGCAGTGCAGATGGAGTCAACAGGTCGGGCGCACCAGTCCAAGCCCTTCACACGTTATGTCATATGAGGTGACTTCACGCACGGCTGCGTCAGGAGCTCTTTCCAGCACACCGCGCAGGGCCAGCGAATCTGTGGGTGGGAAACGGTGCTAGAGGTGGCGGTGTCTTACTCGTGATAGGTTGATCCATGGCAGCCAAGCTCTCCCTTGTGATTTTGCCATTGTCCCACGCCACGCGCCAAAAGTCATCCATATTTCCCGACTCCAGGAAGGAGATGTACGCCTCGCAGATCGTGATGTCCTCGGGGTTGGTGTTTTGGTGCTGCGGAGGTGGCAGGCTTTAGGTTTTAGGGGGACGCAGCTGACCAGGCGGACCGGCCAAACGGACCGGCAGCACATGCTCGCAGAGGAAGCCAGCAGCAAAGGTGGACAGTGCAAAGCCACTGTCAACACCGAAAGCCCTGTGCAGCATGGCACCACGCTACACCGTCGGTCACATAACACGGAACGAAGATGCGATGGTGCCACATGCAAAGAAATCCGCATGTTGCTCTGATGCGCAGTCCAGGGGCAAAGTCACCAGCTTCTGGTGCCACTGCTCGATGAATGGGTCCTCGATGCCCTGCACAAGTCGATGAACAAGTCAGCACACATCGGATGCACCTTCACAGCACAAGGACATGCAGGTTTGTGTTTGGCCAGGGTGACAAAACACAGTTGCATCCGCATCGGCCGCAGCTCATTCCGGCGTCCAACCACTGGAAAAGCTCCGGATCCAGATTTGCAGCTCGGAATGTAAAAGACCACAGCGCGCACCGGTCGGTGGCCCTCCCGGATGCCGTTGTCCCGCATGATGTTGAGGATGCCGAGGCGGATCGCGTCGCCGTCGCCGCCGCCGCGCGGCAGCCCTGCGAGCGCCAGCCGCGCCAGCCGCCTGCACGCCGGGTGCTTGGCGCCGCGCGCCTGCAGCATGAGGAGAGCCAGTTTGTCGGGTGATGACGGCTGGTTCGTGATGCTGGAAGTAGCAGCTCCTGCACCACCCCTGGGAGCGCCAGCCGCGCGAGGCGCCTGTGCGCCGGGTGCTTCCCGCTGCGTGCCTGTATGCCAAAGTCTCGTGGGGGATTGACCGATGGTCCACAAACCACACATCTGAAATGCCAAGTCAGGTCCGCGGGTACTTCGCGCCGCGCACCTGCACAACAAATGGTGAGCGTCCTTCGGGTCATAAGGGGTGCATTGGTCATTTAGGTCTGTGTAGCCAAGAGTCTCCAGCACACAGGTGGATGCCGGCAGCCACTCCATGTTTGAGCGTCCATGTTTGAGCCGGTCGTTAATTGGTGCCGCCGGCAGCAGCATCCTGAGTGGCATAGGTTCGAGGCAGCCATCTCGATAGCATTGCACCTGCACACACTGTGCAGGTGAACCACGCAATGCTCATGCACAAGCAATCAGTACAACACAGGGGCTCACCCACAGCGCTCTAAAACGGACATACACACACCAAAGCTCTTGTAAGGGCTCCAGTAGTGGGACCGCACCTTGTCGGCCATGCGCTGCGCCAGCACCTTCTGCGAATGCGCAATGTCCTTGCCCTGGCGCGCGCTGCGACGGTACCACGTCAGCTGCTTGTTGCTGCTCAGCCGCAGCCACGTCGCGATGAACGCCATGCCCGTCGGCCCTGTGGCGGCGGGCACGGGCGTGCATCAGGCCAAGCACAGAGTGATGTGCGGCATCGGCATTGGAGGCCGGGGGTGCTTCACGAGGGCCCGAGCCCCCTTTGCATGCTGCACTGCTCGAGGTTGGAAGGGGCTCACAGGCATCGGACTTGCGCTGGATGTAAAGCTTGCGATGTGTGTCAGGGCTGCTACAGGCCTAGGCTGCAATCCTTAAACCCTAGACCCTGGCGCGCACCGGCGGCGTCTGCGGCGTCCAGCACCTCGTTGGCCAGCATGAGGCGCGACACCAGGCTCCAGTTGCAGTCGCTGCCCTCGATGCCCAGCACCTGCGCCGGTCGCCACGCACCGTGCTCCATGAACTTTCGGTCATCGTCACGCGCGCTTTGACGGCCGAGCGCTGCGGGCAGACTTGTGGTATGGCTATGGCGCCCTGCTGCGGCTGCCGAGATCCTGAACCTTTCCACCGCAAGGCGTCGACGATGCCCACTTGAGACCCGGGGTAATCTGCACCAGGCCCGCTTGCCTGTCCAACGCGCACCTTGTCGATGGCCTCGTCCATGCCAGGCGCACAAGGAGGGTGGCAAAATCGCGGCGAGCCTGTGAAAAGTAACGATACTCCTGCTGCAAAAAGCACCCACCTTGTCGACGACCTCGTCCACGCCGGGCGGTTTGAGGTAGGCGGCGAAGTCGCCGCCGTTGCTGATCCACGCCTCCGGCTCGGTCTCTTTCAGCACGAACACCACGCGCTTGGGGCAGCCCTCCTGTGGGAGGTTGGGAACAAGTTGGCAGGTTACGATCGAAGCTGCGGGAACACGACTGCTGTTGGTGATCCATGCCTCCGGCTCTGTCGGTTAAGCACAAACGCCACCCGCTAGGGGCAGCTCTCCTGCAGGGTTTGTGCAAGAAACACCCTGGCTTCTGGAGATCATGTCAGGCAGAGACCTTGTGAGGAATATCACACCGCTTTTCGTGGAAACGGAGAGCAGTTGATCGCCGAATGACACTTAGTGTGACGTCAAAGCTGGAAATTTTCGTGGTGTACCTCGGGGAAGGTGAGGTGGACGCGCGCGTTGCCCTCGAAAGGCGTCTGCACCGCCTTGTCGTCCACCTGCGTGGCCATCACTGCAGATTCAGGACGCACGGCGCAGAGGTGCTACAGCTTGCAGGCACGAGCGCTGTTCCTCCACAATCGCGAGGCATGCGGCACCCTGTTGGCCACCTAGTCCGGTGTCGGTTTGCGGGAGCAGTGGCATGCAGCTCGGACAGGCTGTCGCCGTCAGTGCAGGCGTGTAGCCGCTGCAGGGTCGTCTGCCGACATGAGGTGCAGCACGCGCTTTGCCACTTTACTACTTTGCAGCTTTCCGATCAGAGTCCCACTCGCCTGCACTGTGCCGGCGGGCTGCGACTCCGGCGGCGGCAGCTGCCAGTCGTTGACGGCCCAGTGCAGCACCATCGGCCGCTGCCGCTCCGCCACGATGTCCACCTGGCAGGGTCAGCCATTGCATTGACTCACATACAGCAGGGTAGCGCACCATCTACACAGTGCCACTGGCCAGAACCTGGAAAGAAAAGCAGAGCGGCCAGGTGCAGCCTGGCGTGGCGCTCACCTGGTACAGTCCACCCGCCACTGACACCTCGATAGTGATGCCGGGGCCATCGAACCTGCGCCAGCGTCACGCAATAAGGTCCTGAAACTCGCTGCATTTTGTGGCCAGACGCTTCGCAACATCATTGGCCAACCCCGCGTTGTGCAGTGATCGCCTGCACCTCCGCAGTGCCGTGCACATTGCGCCGGCAACAACTTGGTCGAAAATGAAGGCAGGTATTACAAGGCTGCACCTCTCAAATGATAGCTGCTCGCGGGCAGCGGCAGGCGCCGGCGGCGCCTCAGTGGTCACTGCCGCTGTCGACACCGGCTGCCGCCGCCGCTGACGCAGTGCGACGCTGCGCCCGCATGCTGCTGCGCAGCGGACTGCCGGCTGGTCACGCGGCCTGCATCAGGCACGCTGGTGTCATGCGGGTTTGCGGCATGAGAGCGTCGTTGCGGTCGCGTGGGTCAAGACCAGGCAACGTCACGGCAATACCGAGCGGCACGGCCAAACAACGCCACATGATATCTGCAAGGTCTGCAAGCAAGTGTCTCGCAAAGCAGCCATGCACGAAACATATGTCGCCTTGATCATCGCTTGTATGGTCAGGACTTGTTTGGCAAATGATCAGTACAAATGCGTCCGGCGTGAGAGGTCGATCAACGTCATGAACGTATTATGCATGAACCCAGCCCAGTGCGTCACCTGACACTGCTGCGCCCTGTCGATCGAGGTGCAACAGAGGACTTCTGAAGCGTCGGAATAGCTTGCCGCAGCACAGGCGACCCCACTCTCATTACCTGCGGCATATTTGCTGCAGTTCCATGCATGTTGATGTGCACGTTACCGGGTTGTGAGTTGTGAATTGACTTCGCCCAGTCTGCCCTACACAGGATCAGGTCAGAATTAGAAACGGTGTCTCCACTGCTGACGACAAGGAACGAAACGTCCTGGCAAACCATCCTGTTCACAGGTGACTCCTTCCAAAGAGCGATTGCGTGGCTGGAAAATAAAAATCCGGCTGTTCTGAAGGTGAGACGGCGCATCGGATCACAAGGCTACCGCGACGATGTTTATCGGATTTATTGCATGCATTGCTTTTACCGTCGTCCGTGGAGGAGAGCATATTGACCCCGGGCCTGTTTCGACGAGAATCAATTCCATATCATTTTTTGCCGTCAACAAACATCGACATCATGCCAAAATCCTTGCATCTACCATGATGTCCCTGCCTGGACTCGTCGTCCTTTCGATTCCAACAGGTGCAACCCCTGGGAAAGGACGATATGCAAACGCAACACACGTGAAACAATTGAAAGTATTCCTCAGGCTGTTGTTTCGTCCCGCAGGGCGCGCCGAGCGTTCGCAAGTACACCAGCGCCACCATTTTGGACCGGGTGCTCCAGCGGTCATCATGAAGCCAAAGCGGGCGGCCCTCGGGCGAGAGGTGAGTACTTTCAGATCCAGCTGTTACAAAGGACATGTGTCAGTATCAATCATGCTTTCGAGTCTGTGATCCGACTTGCCGCAGCGTGTGCACTGTGCATACAAGACGTAGCATGATGACTTCTGATGACTGCTATTTCCAAAGCAGTCAGGGCGGTTGCTGGGGACGACAAAGTCAGGCATCAAGCATCGATCTTCACGATGTCAATGCAGGCGTGCCTGGCTGTGCTGCTCCTGCTGCTGTGCGTCGCCGGACCAACGCCGGCGATGGCGGCGCGGCGGCAGCTGACGACAATGCCTGAGACGGCTGCGGCAGCAGCCAGTGTCGAGGCCGCGCCGGCCGTGGCGGCGCAAGGCCGCCAGACGGTGCAACGCGCTGCGGCAATCGCGTTGGCATCAGGAGGCGCCTCCATGCCCGCTCCCGCCGGCCAGCCTAGGAACTTTACGGCCGCCGCAGTGGCGGCAGGCATCCCCGTGGACACTATGCTCGTGCGGAAGCACCCGCAGATTGCGCGGCAGGTGCCGCTGGGGGCGCCGGCCACAGACGGCAGCATCCTGCACTTCGACACGGCTTTCTCCGCACGCAACGTCAGCGTCACCACGGGTGGCAATATTTTCTGGATATGCCACGTGATTCTGCATTCAGCACTCGTGCACTCGGCACTTTCTGCAGCGTTGGATCGATCCAAAACTCGTGGCTGCTGCTGCTGCTGCTGCTGCTGCTGCTGCTGCTGACATCATTATCATGTGCGACTCCTTGGATCCTCCAAACTCACATGATGCGAGAGCAGAAGCCTTCACCCTCTGGTGTGTTTGTAATTCGCAGAGGCGGCGCCGGGTGCCAACACCCGGGTGGCGTCAACGCCTTTCAGCCCCATCGTGGCGAACGCGCCTTTCGTGAAAACCAGCGGTCGTAACTTCACGCTCAACGGCAAGCCCTTTTTCTTCGGCGGCACATCGTGGTATGACGCGCTGGTGGTGAGCTCCTTTGTAAATTAGCTAGTCGGTATGCGATGAGATAGTCACAGCGCTCTCTTGTTGTGCCGCGCCTCCAATTTGAGTGTTGCTGGTGTGGGCCGGACGCTGTGGCAGTGCACTTCTCGAGCGAGACTGACACTGACATGGATTTCAGCACATCGAGAAACAAGGGGGAAGGGCCATCGGATCGGGTTATTGACGACTTGGCCTCCTGCGATGCAGATGGAGAGGTATACCGAGGCTCAGATCATGCAGATGCTGAAAAGTGCGTTCCTCAATCCTCGCGTCAGTCTCTGATTCCTGCTTTGCATAACTGTGCACGCCGGTTTTGGTTGCACACGCTGCCAGATGAAAGTGGAGTCGCGGTGACAATGGCGATGCCGACTGGCACGTGCAGCGCACTGGACCAACGGCGTGCGCGTGATCAGAATCTACGGCCACAGCGACGGCTACGGAACCTCCCTCAAGACGAACAACTCCATTCAACCGAGACTGGGCGTCTTCAGCGAGACGGCGCTGCAGCGATACGACTTTTTTGTGGACGCGGCCAGCAAGGTGCTTTCATACTGTATGTAACACCAGGGGTCCTCAGCTCTTGGACCACTACTTCTTCTCTCTGTTTGCGATGTTGATTGCGGGGCCAGAGAGCGATGAGCACCAGTCGCCAGGTTCCAGCAGCCAGCAGCCAGAGAAATCAGCACAGGACAGACGGTAGGGCACCTGTGCTTTCATTCGACCCTGACACCCTGTTCTATCGGCTGTGCATTGCAGGTCGGCATCAGGCTTCAGGTTATTGTTACGAATTATTGGTATGCCCTTGGTTTCTCTTGGAAAACGCTGCGCTTTTGACCACGACTGCAAAGAACACCACGATAAGCTGCAATGATGGAAATTAATGCAGCTGTCGTAGAGCTCAGCTTGATCACCTCTCTTCTAACGCAAGGGATGGCTTTGGCGGCGCGCAATTTTATGTCAACAACACCATGGGGCGCGGCACGCCAGTCGACAAGTTTTACTCCGATCCACGCCCGAGACAAGCCTACAAAAACTGGGTACGCCATTGCTGATTTGGCTACTTTTAAATCAGCCACAGATGCAGATCCACATGTGCTCCACTGCAGCGGCACAGCAGAGTCACAGCATGTAATCACAGCAGCAGTGCACGTGCTCGTCGAAGACACATGCCTGTGCCCCGTCCAGTGTACCAGTGGGGAGCAGCACCATCCTTCAAGGACCTATTTCGGTAGTGGGGCTCGCCCGGGCAAGTGATTCACGAATGTAGCCACATGTTCTCTGAGGGACTGTGTTTCTCTGCCTTTAATGATAGGTGAAGACCATCATGCAGCGGAGGAACACCAAGAATGGCCGCATCTACGCCGCCGACCCAACCATTTTCGCCTGGTCCCTCTGCAGCGAGTGCCAGTGAGTCAATCACCTATGAGTCAGAGAATGTGGTGTGAGTTGGTGCATTCGACTACAAACCGAATCGTGCAGATTGACATGGAAATACCTTCTGAATCCTGTTGACTATGCTGCAGCACCAAGGACAATTACGAGTCGCGCGTCACAAACACGACACCCGGAGGCCTGGTTCATGATTGGATGGTGCGCACTGCAAAATGTTCTCTGCTGCACGGCACAGTAATGATGCAACCTGCTCAGTGAAGCAGGAAGGTTGTGTGAAAGCATGACTCTTCTGCCTGCCGATGGCAACCCTTTTCCAATCTGGCGCACTTTACCCTTGATTGTAACGATGTTGTACGATCAATGTTGTGCAGCTGGAGATGGGGGCATATCTGAAGGAAACCTTAGCTGTGAAGCAGCTGCTCACCAACGGTGCGATTTAAACTGCTTAAGTCGAAAAGACCTTGGACAACACGAGTTTTAGGGGTATTCCAGGCATTAGGCACACAATCATGAGTGGACCGTGGTCTCGTCCTGCATTGGACGAGCACCCTGAACGCGCTCTCATCATGCAGGCAATGAGGGTTACCGCGCCGCCGGCAAATATGATCCGTATGCACCGCTCTCCTGGCCCATCAGGGGCTGGCTCAACAGTGGCCGCAAGGGTGCGTGATAGACACTGCCAGTGATGATACGTCCCCTACCTCTATTACTACATGAAATGCATGTCGACAAGATTGCAGATATCCCAGAGGTCTGGCAGCAAATGCATGCCTCATTTTGCCGATCTTGGCTATGCACAGAGCCATGCGTGTGCATTCGACATTCACTGCGGGAGCGCATCGAAACTTTGCGCAATCTGCTCTGTGACTGCTCTGCGCAGGCGAGGACTACAACAGACTGTTGTACAACCCTTATTTGGACTTCGCCACTGTTCACGTCTACGCTTATAATATTGGCGTGCCGCCGGCGAACTTTCAATGGGTCAACACAGGAGTGATCGGTGAAGATTAAAATTTAGCGAATATTGTTGCACAATGCATGCGGCGCAGATTCTGACCACAGAATGTTCTCGAGCGACACACAACTGTCAGACAACGTTTTTGCACTGTCTGGAATTTGGCCTGCAACTGAGGTTGTGTGTTCTGCTGGCGCAGCTGACCGTGCGGCACTGGCGGCCGCCGCCAACAAGGTAAAGAGGACCGCTGCCTGCGGCATTGCATGCGAGCGAGAGCGCCTGCCTGCTTGCCCGCATGTTCGCCTGCCTGCCCGCCCGCCCACCCTGTCTGCACCAAAGCCAAGCAGACGCCCGCTCAGCGCTGGCGCTCACTTCTAATCTTCAAACCGACTGTCCGTTCTCCTGGTGTTCCAGCCGCTGCTCATGGAGGAATTTGGCACGGTCCGAGACTACGTCAAGCCACGCGACACCGTGCTCAGCAGGTGAGGGGCTGCCTCGCTACAAATGCAAACGCCGATACGTCATCAACAGACGAAGGATGTGTTTGTTGGTCTCTGGTTCCACAGTGTTGGCCTGGCGCTCCGAGAATGCAGCAGCAGGCATTTCCAGCCCGCAGCCGCATATGAGGAGTCGATGAGGCTGCATCCTCTGAGCGGCAGCTCGATCCTGAATAACAATGAATTGCACTTGTGATTGCTGTCGTGACCTGTTTGCAGTGTGCTGGGCGCGGCACACGCCTACGGCATTGCCGGCAGCCTCGTGTGGCAGGTCTGGCCGACATTCGGTGCGTTTCGTTCCGCCTGTGCAAAACATCGGCTCTGCTCGACATTGCAGCCCTCATTGCCCACGAGCGCGCCATTGACAGCCCTACTCTACTGTTGCGTGGGACTCGGCAAATGTCCTCGGCCAGCGAGCTCGCTGGCCGAGGACATTTGCCGAGTCCCACACGAGTGAGACGCCTGAAATTAGCAGGTGATGGTTCTGACTCTTTGTGATATTCTTGACAGGTGACGACATCGAGTACAGCTTCAACTACAGCCAGGCGGGAGGGCCAACCATCCTAAAAGAGCTGGCTTTCCAGAACAACCGGGTGCGCACGTTATCGTGTATCATGCCGATTCATCTATGTACAATTTCGGTTGAGCGGATGCAGGACGGACCTGTCATGCATAGCGGCCGCATAGTGTGCACCTGGTTCATTCACACATTGAATTGGCCGCCTGAGAGCTCTGCGTGAAGCTTTCAATCCAACGACCTGCAGGGCGCCAATAGCCAGTCGCCGTTCCCGTACGTCTGCCCCTGCACCGATACAACACCAAACTCCACTGTCTCCTGCGCCCAAGTGGTAACGTTTCTGACTATTGTCTGTCTTGCTGTTTCTGTACATGTGCTTGACGCTGCTGCTGGCATATCTTCAACTTGACGCATTGCTGCTACCCGGCACCCAATGCGAAACGCAGAACACGTCGTCAGTGCTTGGCCGCGAATTTTCACGCCGCCAACACACTCATCAGCTGGACACTGGCCTGAACCTCACACAGATACTGGTCATGTGTGCTTTGTGTGCAGGTGGCGACGGGAACCTGCTGCGCGCCAAAGATTCAGGCAGGAAACGCCAACACCGGCTCCGATGGCTTCTGCCAGACCAGCTGCAACCGCTGCATGTGTGTGCCCTTTCCCCTCGGCCCAATTCACGGTCTTCGATTTCTATCTGCGCAAAGCCCTGCGGAACAGGGAAACTCGAAGCACAGCGGCGCAAGTTCAGGTTGCTGCACCCTAAAACGCGCGCTGTCACATTGGCGTTGTAGTGGGCGGATTTCACTGCAGGTGCAACAACAAACCCGTGACGTGGTGCCCGGATGGTAGCGCTGCCGCGCGTGCTGAGGCTGCCCGTATCGTTCAGGTGTCTGTTGCGGCCGGCTGACCCCCCGCCCACTATCTGGCACCAGGAGGCAGAAATGTTTCGGCCAAGCACGCGCAAGCCGCCAGCAGGTAGACGTCACGTTGCTGGGGACATCGCGTTTCGTGAGATTGGACTTAAACGTTTGCTTAGTTCTGTTCACACTGTACGCTACGTGGACTTCTGAGTCCGAAATGAAACCACGCGCTAGGCGGCATTGGACCTGTTGCGGCTTCATTGCAGTGTTTTTCACCGCCGTTTGCCAGCGCGCGACGAACTGGCCATTGTCGTGCAGTTTTGGGTAATTAGACAGCTTGCGTTCAAGAAAAGTGTTTGTTGCCTCGGACGATTCGTTGATTATTTTGTGACACCGCCGTTAAAGAGCTGGCGGAGCAGATTAGCAGGGTAGTCATACTAGTTCGTAATCACTTTACCCGGCTCTGCATGCACGTCCTCGGCCATGCTCGCGAGGTATGAACACGTTTCACTTTTCAGTCACCCATCATTGTACCCATTCAGCTGCCCAGATCCCCTAGCGTGAAGACGTCCCGCTTGACGGTCGGAGGACTGGCCGAGCTTACCACGCGTCAGGCCAGTTCGCTTCAATCTGCCTCTAGCGCAAGTGTAGGCAGTCGAGGGAGAGATGTGGCTGCAGTGGGTGCTGTAATAGAGGCATCGCGGGCGTCACTCCGGGCCCAGCAGTGCCCCAACGACGTGTGTACGTAAACGGCACCTTCGGACGAGGTGCAGTGATGATAGACAGGCCCGATACGGGTCTGAAAGCTGGCTACATCATGCGTATGCACGGAGAGGGCTGCATCATGTTCATACAGCGCTTTAGGCTGGATCTTACGGACTTTGCTCCACCTGCCATCTGCATGGATACCGATCCCTTCAATCAGGTGCCGACGTCAGCGGGAGGGAACAGTCGACTTATGTGAACACTGTTGATGCATAGGTGCAACGGCAGGCCGCCCGATGGTCCTCATGCAATCGTGAGCACGCCGGTATTTGCCATGATGGGGCATGATCACGGCAGCGATGGTGCGTGAAGTACCGTTTTCTCTCATGCGCAACGGAAACAGCTGCGTCAATATGCAGCTGTTCGACTGCCGCGGGCTTTGTCACGACGAAACCCTGCCCTGCTTGCCGCTCACTTAACAACTGACCTCGCCGCAGGCGTGCGCAATCTTCCTTCTGGCATGCGCGGCGCAGCTGCGCGGCGGCGACCGCGCCGCGGTCGCTGCTGCAGGACGCAGGCGGCTCCGTCATGGCGCCACTGGCGGCGTATGCCGTGGGCGCAAACGCCTCCGCGACTGCGGCGAGCATCGCGAATGCGACGGCGAATGACAACGCCGCACCCGCGCCCGCAGGGGACAACACCTCCGGCAGCGGCGCCGCCAAGGCGGCCGCCGCTGGCATCCCCATAGACACGTCCTACCTGCGGGACCACCCCAATGTTGGGGACACCGTTCCGCTGGGGCCGCCGGTGAATGACGGCAACCGGATGAACATCGACCTCGCGTTCAGCGGCAAGAAGTCCGCCAGCACGATTCAAGGTGGGGCCCTCGCCGGTTCGGACCTCAACACGCGTCAAAGTGTGCAGACACTGGGCTCGCCCAATCGCCAACGGCACAGCGCCGTGATTGCAGGAAGGAAAGGAGCCAGCGCAGCTGTCGCAAGAAGGCCACGCTGCTCACCGTCGTGGCCGACATATAATACATTTCGTATCTGCAGGCCCCGCAACTGGCAGCAACAGCCGCGTGGCGGTGGCCAAGACACCCTACAAACCCATCACGCCGTCGACGGGTTTCATCCGCACCAGCGGCCGCAAATTCACACTCGGCGGCAAAGTGTACTACCGTGAGTTGCCCCTGCTGCGCTCCGGCTGCCCAGATGCCGCTGCGCCACTAGCTGCAATGAGGAAGTCCACTGTCTGACATTCTGTGGCTGCCGCCCGCAGCGTCGGGCACGAGCTGGTACAACATGCTGCAGGTCAGTGCCAAATATTCCTCCATTGCTGCGGTGGCTGCATCACCCGGCCTGCCAGCACCGCATGCCTCGAACCCGAAACCGGTGCTGTGCACCACCGCCTCCTGTAATGCTACACACCATCCTGCCTGCCGACGCTTGAATGTCATGGGACCTGAGCACAGCGGCTGACAAAAGCGTCAACCCACAGTCGACCAAACAGCACTCGTGTGCTGTCTCCTGCAGCTGGAGACATTCACGGAGGCGGAGATCATGCAGATGCTGCAGGTGCAGAACTTCATCAGAACTCACCTGAAACTACGAAACACCTTGGAAATTCACGATACACACCGGGAAGCGCGCTGCTCTCCGTCTCCAGGCCTCGCTGGGCTGCCCTGGATCGATTGAACCCGGCATTCGCCGATGGCACATCGCTGACTCATGGGATGCCGATGCCGTGCGACGTGGTTTGCTGCAGGTGCATTGGCAGAACGGGGTGCGCGTGCTGCGCATCTTTGGCCACCTGGACGGCTACGTCAGCAGCACGCCGGCCAAGTGCGCTGCTCTGGATCCTGCTCCAGATGTTGACTTTCACATCCGGCAATTAGCTGAGCTGTCATAGGCTAGTCAGCCCTTGACTAGCTCTGCTGTTCTGTGCACCAGCTGCCATGAAGAGACGGCTGTCGGCAGCGCTTTGTGCCGCTGGTTGTTGATTCAACTCTACTGCGGCATGCGGCGCCATGGTTATCTCTGTCATAGTATGCTGGATCTGGTTTGTCGGTGACAGAATGAATCTCCATCTCTCGCAGGAACCCGATCCAGCCGTCGCTCGGCAAATTCTCGGAGACCGCACTGAAGCGCTTTGACTACTGCGTGTATGCGTCCGGCAAGGTAATGGCACCATTTCATTGAGTGACTTGCTCCACCTCGTCCTTGAGATCGTAGTGTATCCCCCAAACTGAATGGGTGCGACTCTTTGGTGTGCTTGGACCCGCATGTGGCAGTCTCTGGCATGCAGCTTTTGTGCGACAGGTCGGGATCAGGCTCTTCATCACCCTCACAAACTTTTGGGGTGACTTCGGTGGCGTAGGTACGGAAATCTGCCTTTTTCAAGCTGCTTCCACACGACAGACTGGGCCTTACATTGTGTTCACATGTGCATTTTGCAAGCAGATGCCGCGTATCTGCACCCTCCGATTCGCTTGACTAGATTTTAACGGACCACTGCTATTTCAAATCACGCAGAGTTCTACGTCAACAAGACCGTGGGCGCCGGGCGCGCACCGGAGAACTTTTACACGGACACGAAAGCGAGATCCGCCTTCAAAGTGTGGGTGAGTGCCGCACCGCCAAGCCCTGTACATATCTGCCATGCTTTACCGTGCTGTGATGCCCAGGAGCTCATTCGCAAGGCTGCCCGCCTGAGTTGCTGCTTGCCCCTCTGTGCCCGCAGCTCAAGAAGATCCGCAGCGCAAGAACACGCGCTCCAATCGCTTGTACGCCAACGACCCCACCATCTTCGCGTGGGAGCTGTGCAATGAGTGCCAGTGCGTCTCTCGCAGTCTGTTCTATGCTGTTACATGGTAAATTCGATCGCCACTGTGGACGGTGTGGTGCAACATGTGATACTACTGCATATGACGGCGAGTCACGTGCCCGCACACCTTCCAATACACTTACGAGCTGCCGTGTGTCATCACTACGGCCGCATTGTGTATCTGCAGCACTACTGACAATTTCGAGATCAACAGGTGCGCGTTTTGGTGTGAACAGAGTCTTGAGCGCTTTTGGTGTGAACAGAGTCTTGTGCGCGCGTGCTTTAACGCATGTCTTAGCGCCCTATGGCCTGTCTAGCAGGACCTAGCAGCTGTGGCTGGATATACCTGCTCCAAACTTGTTGCCCACCATGACTGCCCAGGTACCAGCAGCCAGGTCTAATGGTGTGCAATTGGCAGGTGAGATGGAGATGTAATATATGTTTGCTCCGCCACGCTGAGTATGGTGCCTTGCATGGTTCATATTGTGCAGCCTGCTGCACGTGAATTATCGCTCATCAAAATTCGTTGTGCGCGTCCAGGTGCAGGGTACCTGTAAATTGACATGAAGGTCAAGTCGATGGTGACGAATGGCAACGAGGTAGGTGTTGGAAATTCGAGCTGCGGCACTGCCAACACGCATGCGCCTTGTATCTGATCGGACAGCTGGCCCAGTATGGCCTGAATTTTTTTTTCTCTCTTCTGCGTATGGTGTTGACCTTCAAATGCGATGCAGGGCTACCGGGCTCTGGGAAAGTATGATCCGTATGCTCCGGTCACGTACCTCTGGCGCAACTGGTGAGCCTCTGACTCTTGGCATCTGACAGATGGCTTGTGCCTCATGCCTGGCAGCCTTTGACTGTCCCGGAGTTGTGTGTGTGAAATGCTCGAAATCTCTCAACTCTTGAAGGTTCGGGAGCCTGCTCCTGGCATTGGCGCTGATGTTTGATGAGTTATTACTTCCTGAAAACTCTGGTCCAAACCGTGTGCAGGCAGCCGGCGCCAAGACGCCGTTTTCGTACGCCTGCCCCTGCTCTGATGTTCCACCGCCCTCCGGTGGCGTTACCTGCGCGCATGTGGTGAGTGCGCAGACTCTGCCCTACTGCAAGTCTGATATGATGATCTCATAAGTGAATGAAGTTTTTACTGCCCTGCGCAACTGTGCACTGCAGCCAGGCATGCTGCCTGCCATGTATATTCCACGTCACAATCAGGGGTGGCCTGCATGCGCTTTCTTTCCCTCCGCTGAGTGTATGCTCCGCTGCCGAACAAGTGGGCATGCCACGCAAAAGGCGGCCGGCAAGTGCTGCGCGGCAGCGACGCAGGCGCCCGGCGACACCACACCCTACGGATACTGCCAAAAGACCTGCGGGTGCTGCCTCTGCTCCAGTGCAAAGTTCACGGCATGCCTGATGTGGCCGCTGCCGGGCGAACGGGCGTGGCTCCAAAGTGGCCAAGCCCACTACCTCCCCCACGGCCGCCCTGCCCACCGCCGCCGCAGCCGCCCAGCCCGCCGCGGCCGCCGCCGCCGACACCGCCGCCACCCCCACCATCGCCGCCGCCGACCTCCGGCGTGGGCCGCCGCCCGCCGCCAGGGACGCAGCTGTGAGCTTCTGGCTCGAGGCAGACCAACAACGTTGCTCGACAATCACAGGGCTCAGTAATCACGGAACGAGGCAGCTGTGTGGCCCAGGGCCCGAGGGTCTGCAAGAGGCCTGAGTAGTTAATTGAGAGCATTCAGTCGAGGAAAGCCTCTTCAAACAAGTCAAGTTGAAAGTGTTCTTTCGCGGGGACGGCGCGGCCTCTTTCATTGCGGATAGCGCCCTGGCAGAACCCTGAACTGCAGGCGAACTGCGCTTTGTTTTTGGCGAAGTCACCAACTGAGGGTAGCTGCTAGTAAGAAAACGACACTTTTTAAAACATCGCTTTGGGTTGAAGCGGGATCTGTGCGCCTCTGCATGGCGGCGGGTTTGAGCTGCGTGTGCAGTCCCGAGGTTTGATGGTAGCTGATATTTGCTCAGGTAGGGAAGGTCGTGAGTCGCATATTAAATTGCAGGCACGATGGAACTGCTGCTTTCCCTTGCTATTGCTGATCATGTTGTCCGTCTCTGAAATCATTGATACCGCTGGTAATATGTAGTACTGGATGCTGCGCGTCCATTGCTAGGCCTGATTGGCGACTCAAACTCTGTCGGTGCTCTGATACGGAAACCTATTCCAAAAGGTAAACACTTGAATGCCCATGTCGCCATGTGTACCAGGGTATAAGGCGAACTTACGCCTCATACCCGCCGAATATAAATAAGTTAGTTATGTTCGGAGAAAGCAGCCTGCCGATACTGGCAGTATCGGCGGCGCCGGCAGGGTATTGGCAGTCGAAGCTTGTTTGCCCGTGGTTGCGGTGAGCCGGCATGCTGCCGACACCCATTGTTGCAGTTGCCAGCCTTCCTGCGCCGCAAAATCTGCAGACCCGCAGGTTGCCTGCGCGGCACCAATAGACTTCTGGTCAGGATGACCACGCAATGACCGTCAAACAATATGCGAATCAATATGCGAATCAAGAAGAGCTTCATTCTATCAATGCTGCAGCAGCACGTGCAGATGAGGGCAGGCGGCTGATGGCTGGAGTGGATACATGTGCCGCTCAACGGGTCTTGCTCAATAACATTTTCAATGGCGGCCAGGGGCGCACTTGTGAAGCAGTAGGCCTTCAGCTTGCCGCGCTGCAGCACACCCGTTATGTGCACAGTGCTCCCCTTCTGCCTCCTGCGCGACATGCGAGGATGTACATCTCGATCCAGCTGCCGTGCCATGGTGCCTGCTGCGCGATCATGTTGTCCAGCCACAGCCGCAACAGGGCGGGACGTGAGTAACGTGCAGAGACACTCATCTGTCGTTACGCCGGGCAATGCTCATGTAGGGACACGTGATCATCACGTCTACGGCAAACGTCTTGCGGCAGCTGCACCTTTTGTGAGGTCAACCATAAGCAATGTCTATCGAGGTGGTGGGATTTTTGATGTCATTTGACTTCAATGCCATCAAGCCATGCGTTACAACATCTGTTTCGCATTTCAACATATAGCATCTCCGTGTCATGACCTCACCCCAGCTCATTCGGCGGCGGCACACAAGTGCCCAGCACACATTCATCCTTAGCATGTACATCCGAGCTGTGAACGTGGAGTCACCCAAATCTGCTTGATTTATGTTTGCTTTGAGACGTCTGCGGCCCCAACGCCAACCTTGCTGTGGCCTTGAAACACAACCCGCCGGTGCCTACCGTAAGGGGGCACCACCAGAAAGTTTCCACCGTCGAAGGCCTGGTAGAACCCCCTGCAAATTACTAGTGAGACCGTGCCGCTGCCCTACGAAATCACTCACAGCAGCCAGCGTGCTTTAGGTGTATGGATCAAAGAGAAGCTCTGTGATCTGAGAAAGAGTCTGAGAGAAGGGTGTGTCAACAGTGATGGTCACGTCGGTGCCACTTTGCTAATGCTGTGGAAGGAACATTAGTACGGAAGTGTTGCAAGCACGTTGCACGTTTCTCAGGAAGGGCTCAGGTGTGATCCAGTGTGTTAAATGCTTAATATGTGAACAATGAATCAAGTGCATGCCACTACGTATATCTACTTGACCCCGGTGCTATGCCTGCGGGCAGCCGCAGGCGCACATGTACAGGCGCACAAACACACTGCAACAATTTCCTGCAAAAAGCGCACGAGCAAGAACGCTCTATCTGTCACCCGAACAAAGAGCGGATGTCTGAGCCAAGCCACCTCGGTAATGCTCGCAAGCATTGCACGGCGCTCCAGCGGACACCTGAAGCTGTGTGCAATATTGGCCCTAGAGGAGGCGCGGTGAGCCGCAGCGCTCATGGGGACGCGCGCTCAGCAGCAAGCGTGCGGGGTATCAGAGGCCCACATGGCTGCGCCATGGGCAGCAGAATAGCAGCACCACGCGGAACTCTGGGTGCTGCGGACGGCGCTCACACGCCTGTGGCGGCTTCTTCGCTGAAATATATCCGGTTCCGGGCGGCGGGCCACGCCCGCAGCGGCTTTACAGCACACCGGCGGGAGTAAGCCGCCGCCGGTTGGGCTGCTGCTCTAGCACACCTTCAAATATGAAACGAAGCAATATGAAAGAAGCTTCCCGCCCCGGCGGAGCGTGCCGGTCAGCTGCACCGTCTGGCCGGGCTTCTTCAACAGCGTGCGGTTGAAGTCGGTGAAGGTGAACCGCAGGCGCTGGTTGAAGCCGCTGAAGACACGCTCGCCATTGGAGAAACCGTTGCGCGCGATCACGCCTGCATGATAGAGTCGCTGTACTATCAGAGAGTGTGTCGCTGCAATGGAGGTGCTTGCAGAGCTGCGCTGAGTGGCGTTAAGGCGCGTAACAGTGCGTTCCGTACCCCCAAGGAAACAGCATGCATCAGGACCGAGCACCTCACAGCAGCAGGCGAGAGCAAATCCAGTGCAAGGCCGGCAGGTGATGGCCATTCAGCACAAAGGACGGCGGAGGAAACAACATCGAGCAGCAATAGCGAGTGTCAACGGGATCTCAGAAGAAGCACCATTCAGGCGGAGAGAGGCGCCGACGTAGCTGCCGGCGTTCAGGAACGGCAGGCCGCTGTTCTTGAGGGGCAGCAGCAGCGTCACCAGCGGCTGCTTGGGGTTGATGCACCGCACGGTGCGCTTCTTGTTGCTGTTGCTCTGGATGAACGCTGGCAGGACCGCGGCCGCTGCAGGGCAGCAAGGGGGCCATGTCAGAAGGTGGTGGTCCAGCATGGAGCAGCAGCTGTGGGATGTCTCAGGCTCAACTGGCAGGCTCAACTGAAAAATCGGATGAGCAGCCCAGCAGAACTGCACAGGTGGCGGGACCTACAGCGCCTGCAGCAGGGCTGCAGATCTGGTTGGGCCTATGCGTCTGGAAGGTCAAGTATGGCAAGAATCTAGCAGCAACCGAGATTGAGCGGATGGGGAGACGCACTGCAAACGGTGGAGCGCGACGACAGGGTCGTGGGCGGGTAGCACACGCTGCCGACAGTGGAGAACTGCTTGAAGGGCGACGACCTGCAGCAGGTGTGGCATCAATATTGAGGAAGGCATGGAGATGATGTAGCACCTGGCAGCTCTGCCCAGTTTTGCAACCAAACCCACAGCAACTGCAGCACAGCTGAGGCTGGTCACAAACAGCGGCACGATTTCACACGAGAGTCAAAAAAACACAGATACACGCACCGTGACACGCAGCGAGCGCAGCCTTCCGGCGAGCGGTACTGGCTGGAGGCCGGGCAGGAGGCGGGGAAGTTTGACGGCGCCTGAGTGGGGCGGGCGGTCGGGGCCTGAAAAGAGAATAACAATATCAGGGGAGACCGAGACGGAGATCAGCATGTTTTCATTTATCAGCTCGATGCACATCAAAATTGCAAAACTTCTAGCCGTGGCAAGCTGCACCTTTGTGGGGACAGCGGTCGGCGCTGAGGTCGGGGCGGCGGTCGGCGCAGAGGTCGGGGCGGCGGTCGGCACAGAGGTCGGGGCAGCGGTCGGCGCAGAGGTTGGGGCAGCTGTCACGCCAGGGGGAGGAGCCTGCGGGCAGTGGCACACGTCAGCTGCATGTATTAGGTACCTCAGACGCAGCATTGACCGCTTGTTGATACAAACCATGGCGACAGAGTTTGGCACTCCATGTTTTTTTTAACCCGCAGCGTTCTTCATCGTCAGGCGAGCGAGTTTGGCCTGTGCTAACTACAATACAGTCTTACCTGAGTTGGCATCGCAGTCGGGAGCACGAAAGGTGGCGGCGAAACCTGAACAAAGGGCGGCGGCGACGCCTGGACGAAGGGAGGAGGAGACACGCGAGTCGGGGCGGCGGTGGGGGCGGCGGTCGGCACTGAGGTCGGGGCGACAGTTGGCACTGAGGTTGGGGCAGCGGTCACGCCAGGGGGAGGAGCCTGCGAGCAGTGGCACACGTCAGCTGCATGTATTAGGCATCTCAGATCCAGCATCGACCGCTTGTTGGTACAAACCATGGCAACAGAGTTTGGCACTCGATGATTTTGACCCGCAGCGCTCTTCATCGTCAGGCAAGCAAGTTTGGCCTGTGCTAACTACATTACAGTCTTACCTGAGTGGGCATCGCAGTCGGGAGCACGATAGGTGGCAGCGAAACCAGAACAAAGGGCGGCGGCGACGCCTGGACGAAGGGAGGAGGGGCGGCGGTGGGGGCGGCAGTGGGGGCGGCGGTCGGCGCAGAGGTCGGGGCGGCGGTCGGCGCAGAGGTCGGGGCGGCGGTCGGCGCAGAGGTCGGGGCGGCGGTCGGCGCAGAGGTCGGGGCGGCGGTCGGCGCAGAGGTTGGGGCTGCAGTCACGCCAGGGGGAGGAGCCTGTGGGCAGTAGCACACGTCAGCTGCACGTATTAGGCACCTCAGATGCAGCATTGACCGTTTGTTGATAGAAAACTATGGCAACAGGGTTTGGCACTCCACGTTTTTAATCTGCACCGGTCATCGTCAGGCGAGCGAGTTTGGCCTGTGCTGACTACAATACAGTCTTACCTGAGTGGGCATCGCAGTCGGGAGCACGAAAGGTGGCGGCGAAGCCTGAACAAAGGGCGGCGGCGACGCCTGGACGAAGGGAGGAGGGGCGGTGGCCGCATCAGGCGGCGGCGGTGTGGCCTGGGCGGTGGCGCCTGCGATGGACGCTGCCAGCAGTGCAACGACGAAGAGGGCCTTCATGGTGTCAGGTGTCTGGGCTGGGTGTCTGCGCGCAGGAGGGGGCGCAGCGGTGGTCAGCACTGCTCAGCACTCGTCGGCGTGATTTTAACAGGACGGTTTCAAGGCGTCTGACGCAGGGGTGATACAGGCTGGACGGCGCGGCAGCCAGCTGCCTGCGGCTGCGTGGCCTGCGAAGAGGAAATGCACCTGGCCCCGCCAGCTGGGCGAGGCTATCGTATGACAAGCTTCCCGACAGCTACCGTGTGCCCGACGACTGTGGACCGTCGGTAGGGAATGATACACGCTAGATACGACGAAGCGTCGTCGGCCGCGATCGCATGCCACCAGAAGGACTAGCAAACCGATTGCAGCAGGTCTGGGCCGCGCGCAGCGAGAGCAGCAGCTCTATACAGGTGCCACCGGTGTAAAGTATCACGCAAGGGCGGACCAGAGGCACGTCGCCGCCGTGCGGGCGGTGCACACCATGCATGGCGCCTCTAAACTGGGCTACAGTCATAAACGACATGTTCGCGATGTGCCGCCGGCCCAGCGAGGTGGGCACGTTGGCCTTTGGGCAGTCGCGCCAATTGCTCCCAGCAGTCGTACGCTGCCCCATCTGGACATGCACTGCACGCCGCACGCGAGACGAGGCGTGCCGAGCGTATACGCAGCCATGGATTACCACGTGCAAGCAACTCAGGCGATCGGGGGGCCAGAGGGGCCTGCGCGGCGCACGTCCCCTCTGTCTCGGGTCTCGGGCTGCAACCCTCATGCAGCAGGCGTTATATTGCGCAGGGTGACGCAGAAGCCAGCAGCACCCACCGTGTTCTGGTGCGCCTGATAACATGCAATGGCAACCGGCGACGCAATTGCAGGCAGCGCATGTACGGAGCGCGGCGTCGAAGCATCGACGGCCCGGAAAACTACTGCTGCCGAAATGCAACACAACCTCACTGACGATGCAGCCGTGCCTAACTACGCCCAGCCAGAAGAAACGTGAAGCGGGGCAGGGCCCAGACCAAGGCGGCCGGACTCGCGAGGCTCGAATACCACAGCGCACGTCGTCCGATCACCTTGAGGGGTTGGAAGGTGGGGTATGACAGCGGCAGGCAGGGTTTGTGTGCACCGCTGTGTTCGTTGCCCTATCCGCCCGATACCCCGTGCGGAGCGGCCTCACAAAGAGTCTGAGGCAGGGCGAAATCGTGAAGTGGCGATCACAGATATTCTGGGGCGCAATCATCAGGCAGATTGCTAGATTCCCATATAGACAGCTGTCGAGTGGCCGCCATCAATCGTATAACGGGACTACCAGAACGGAAGACGAGCTTACAATTTGCAACGTGCCCCCTTTGCCAAATCAGTGGCCGGACTGTCACAGACTGAGCCAGCGACTCACACAGCAGTCGCAACTCAAGCAGCTGCCTTCACCAGCCCCGAGACGGTCGGCCAAGCTCGTGCAATGCACTGATCGTGGGGCGCAGCTTTGGGCGGGGGCGGGCGCCGGCATGCGCAGCACCACATCATGCGTGATGATGCGCCTCTTATAAAGAGGTGCCGGTAGGATGTTGTCATTGTCTGGACTTTCGTCTAAAACATGATTTCGAGACGCTGGTGGGCGCACGGACTCAGCAGGCTGCGCCAATGCGCCACTTCTGCGCACACAGGGAAGCCACAGTGGCAATCTGCTCATTGCTCGTTCGTGGCGCGCCGCCGTAATGAAGGGCAGCGCGGGTCGAGGGCCGGCGTGCTCGCACTGCGCGGCAGCCGAGTTCACATTGATCGGAATTCGAGAGCATGGGAGAACTCATAATGATTACTGTGTGGCGAGATCTGCATGCAGCAGTGGCGTGAAAGCTAGCGTCTCGCAGAGCTGTTGCAATGCCGCCGCTCCGCAGAGGCGGTTGTAGTTTCGATATCTAGGCGCTGCCGTGGCCTGGTGACCTGATTAAGTGGCTCGGCATCACTTCAGAGTGCAACTTGTGTCGCCAGTGCTGGTCCTTGATGCCGCCACTGCACCGGCATATCGGTCGCGACGCACTGCCACGATGCACCATGGCGTACGATTCGCCATCGAACGGTCCTACTCTTGATGGTCCACACTGATCCGTTTGGTGTCGAGCCTGCCTTATCGTGCCGCGTCTGCACCGCAATAAGCAGCACTGTGCGGTGCCGCCACTGCAGTGCGGCGGCCGGCTTGAACCCCTATTCCGTTGATTCGCTGGGCCAGCACTCATGCTGCAGCCACTGATAGCAAAGTCTGTGCGTGTAGACTTTGGGCTTTGGCAGATTATGGATGCACACACCTGCGTACACAGGAAGTCGCAGTGCGAACGTGCACTCGCACTCAGCGGCACTAAATGCTCAGCACCCCTGCACAGCTTCTGAAACATGACTCGATCCACCTGGTGGCAACTTTCCAACAGCGGAGTCTTTCCTCAAATCGGATCCTCGGTAATTGCAAACGCGTCTATCGTGCCTGTGTCGTGGAGCCACCAAGTCAGCTGAGCATTTTGACACCAATCGGTTCTTGGGATTACTCACATCAGCCTGCCGGTGCCGCGGCAGCTGGTATAAATCATCTTTCCCTGCGCTCATCAGAAGCCATGACCGGCAGGCGCGTGCAGGGGCTCAGTCCGGGCACAGCGGCCTCCATGCTCCGAACGCCGGCAGGGCAAAGCCGAGGCGCCTGCAGCCCTACAGCACCGAGGCCGCGAGCCCCGGACCGTGGCCGTGCGACTTCCGGCAGCGGCCGCTGCGGCGTGGCCAAAAAGAGCCTGCCGCTGCGCCGCCTTCGGACTTCCTTCCCGGTATCGCAGACCGTTCCAAGCCAGGGCTCCCTGAGGCGACTGGCCAAGCGGGGAGGTGAGCGCGATGCATCAATGTGTTCTTTGCGTATTCAATGCATGTTTGTGACGGGCAGCGTGCCTCGAAGTGGCCCCACGATTCCGATCGTCTGCCAAGCTTTCAAAAAACAGCACAACAGCTGACTTCCGGAACCGCCGATCCCTCTGCTTGGGCCTCACAGCAGCCCAGCAAGGCTGTGCAGAGCTACAGCAAGCCGCAGCGATGCAATAACTGCGTGCTGGCGAGGTTTCGAGCGCGCCTTAAACATGCATTTCGAACGAGTCAGCCGGTGTCGCTGGTCCCCTCCGCAGGCGTCAAGTGCATCGCGGGCGGCGTGTACCAGGAGATGCGGCAGACGCTGGTGTCGTTTGTCACGGGCGTGGTGCATGACGCCATCACCGTGGCGGAGCACTGCCGCCGCATGACCATCACCGTCAACGACATGCTCCTCGTGCTCAAGCGCCGCAACATGTGGGACATCTGCGCGCGTTGCTCAGGCCTGCATCGTCACAACGGCCGGCATTGCCTGGACTGCCTATGTTCTTTGTGTCCGGCAACTTGCCGACTGCCGACACATGCATGGCATAGCCGCAATTTAGTGCTTCAGCTGTGCCCCAACTTGGCTCGTTCAAGCCAGTTTTGTCGCGATTGGAACAATCTGACACTGCTTCCTGTCGTTGCGCAGCACGGTGTACGGCTTTGGCACGGGGCACCTGACGAGGCACCTGACATCGCCAGCCGTGCGCCGACTGCGCCGCGCGCCATGCCGCGAGGCCATCGAGGTGCCCCCAACAATATAGACCTCACTAAAGACCCCTGTCACTGCGCCTCTGGGGGGCCTTGCAGCTATAGATCACGGCAGATATCAGTATAATTCAAAGGCAATAGACCTATAGACCTCACTGAGATGCGCCCCCAGGCGCACGCGGGTGTGTGTGTGGTGGGGGGGGGGGGGGGGGGGGGGGGGGGGGGGGGGGTGCTCG
>JAABUL010000661.1_pt1 | contig 72785 bp, 78 predicted proteins | sample 5559151 | NCBI WGS metagenome assembly JAABUL01 (sample SAMN10711876, study PRJNA513368) | rock metagenome | isolation source: Antarctica rocks | place: Antarctica: Victoria Land, Pudding Butte sud | reverse complement strand
TTCTCTAGCTAAGCTATTTTTTTTATCTAATCTTTACCTAATACTAAGATTTCCGCCTATATAATAGGCCTCTCTAGAGATAAAGTATAGCTACCGTAAGGTTAGAACCGACCTATATAATACCTATAAGCTCGGTTTTACCGTATATTATATACTATTTCGCGTTTAGTATAGTAGCGCTAGCTTTATATAATTAGTTATATATAAATTCGTATAAGTAGTAATTTTATAGTATTAGCGTTATAGGCTTAAAGAGGGCTTTATAATAGCCTTTACTATACTTTATATAGCTAAAAGCCGCGTATATTATTATATATTTAGCTTCGTATTTACTTATTAGTTACCTATCTACTCTTCCTTTCTTAATTTCCTCCTTAACTCTAAAATTCCTTCTATAATATATCTACTATTTTATATACTTCCTTTAGCTTAGTATTAATATAATCTCCTATATAAAGGCTCCTTACTTATATCTACTACTACCGACCTTATTATACCTATTAAATAGAACTACCTATAGGGGTACGATAAGAATAGCGTCTATAGCTAGGATGTAACTAGAGATACTATAAGTTCTAGCTACTATACCTATATCTTAGGAGAACGAGAGTTTATTCTAATATTATATAGCTTACTAAAGCCGGTTTTAACCTCTCCCCTAAATAGCTTATAGTTATAAACTTAAAGGAAGGGATCGAGATTAAGATCCGTAACTAAAAGGACGATATTAAGTTCTATAGCGTCCGACCTAGTAGAATCAATATACTATTAATCTAAAGCCGGTATATATAATACTAAAAGATACTTTTAGTTACTCGCTATTATACGTATACTAACTATTACTTAGTAGTAAGATCGAGAGGAAGAGGGATAGTACTATAGTAGAGTATTTAAGGTATATTAAGGGTATAGGGCCGTTCGAAGTAAGTTATCTTTATATAATAAGTACTTAATATTCTCCGCTAACGTGTCTAAAGGAATACTATACTCTCGTAAGCTTCGCTTATAGGTATTATAGTAACTATAAGTTCTACGACTAATTAATACTTTACGAGTACTATTTAGGGTACGCTAGCGAGACGTTTACGAAAGAGGAGGAGGAGAAGCCTATATAATAGGTAAAGACTAAGAGTAGTAGAGAAGTAAGTATACCGGTACGTATAGGTATAATAGTAGACCCCCTATTACTAGAGAAAAGGAAGGAGAGAAGGCTAAGCTAAGAGTAGTTACTAGTAGATATAATGTATTAAGCGGTAGATAACCTAATTCTAAGTAATTATATAGGAGCTAAAGCTCCTCTTAATCTCCTAAAAGCGTAGATAATTAGCCTATCTTAAGCTAGTAATATTTAAGAATATTAAGATTTTAGACTCTACCTCGCCTACTTCTCGTTCTAAGCCTAGTAGCTATACTACTATACTAATATTAACTCTCTATATTAGTAGTACGACGGTACTATATAATAATCTATTAGCGTATTTCCTTATATAATATCCTATATATATATATAGTTTTACTACTTCTCTATTAGGTATTTATAATCTTAAGGCTTTATTTATATCTCGACTTTCTTTACTTTACTTTATTAAAACAAAACTTTAATATTATACCGCCCTACTCTCTCGCTCTCGGACTTATCGTAATATTATCTCTTTATTCCTATATAATCCTTAAAGCTCTTAAAATATCTACTAGCCGTCGCCCTAAGCTATTTAATAAGCTCGTTAACGAGCTTATCTCCCTTTACTAGGACCCGATTACGAACTTCTCGTAGGCTAACCTTATTAACTACTATCTATTGCTAGAGATTAACGTTAATATCTATATAATCCGCCGTATTCTTAAAGACCGTAATATCCGGAAAAACGGTATCTATATATCGACTACGGAGCTACGTCTATATATTATTAAGATGTTCTTTAACGAGTAATTACTAGATGCTCTAATATACGAGATCCTAACGGACGACGGCTACGTTATAAGTTAACGGTATCTTATATAGATTCGTTATACGATAGGCCTAAAGCGTTAGTATTCTATTAATAAGTATACTAATATAGAGGAAGAATTCTAAGTAGCGGTCTAGAAGGAGCTAGACGCTAGCTCTATTAGTAATTATAGAAAGGTCTTTTTATATACGTACTTCCGATTAAGGTATATACTTATTAGTAGGTAAGTATAATACTCTCCTCTTATCGCCGTTTACTTAGAAGGCGGCTAGCTCTATAAACCTCGAGCTACAAATTTACTAATTCTATCGAGGGACCGACTATTCTCTATCGGTAAGGAGCTTAACCCTATTAGAGTATATAATCGACGTTATCGCCTTAAGCGTTATAGAGGATAGTATATTATACCTAGACTAGACTTCTACTAGTTACTAGACGTCTACTATAAGTTTAAGCCTTTTAGTATCTAAATTTACGCTAGTATTAATACCTACTCGCGTTATATTATCTAGATCTACGTTAGTATTAGCTTACGTATAGTAGTATCTATCTATACTTAGCTCGCTTATACGTTTAAAGAACGTAAGCGGGCCCCTTACCTTATCTACTTAGATAAGGGTAAGGAAACGCTTATAGCGGCCGATATAGCCTATAAGTACGCGAGGAGAATACGCCTAAATAATTATACGTTTCGTAGTATCTAGTACTTCGGAACGAGTACCCTTAATATCCGGATCGAGTTATAGTAGGGATAAATATCGAGAGGGTAAATATACTTTTAGTTAGTATATACTATAACCCTCTATTATACTCTAGTATCGATAGATCTCTACTCTCTACGCTATACTACTATATAATATATATTTATTAAGCTTCGCTAATTTTATTATAGGCGTACTTCGAGGAGCTCTAGGCTAGCGGCCTCTACTACGCTAATTCGAAGGCTAATCGTATCGTAATAAAATACGTATATATTCCGATTATCCGTACTTAAGCTCTTACGTTTTATAAGTTATAGAATATATATAAGATCCGTAAGTAGTATAACTAGCCGAAGAGTATTAGTAGGTTACTAGTAGTTAACTATAGATATTCAAAAAAGGAGAACTATAGTTACGCTATTAACGAACTATTCGTCGATAGCTTACTAGATAGTATATCTAAGTAGGGTTTATATAGATTAATACCGTCCTATAATAAGCGCTATACTAATTATACTCGTAGATCTTAACGAGTTCCTTCTACCTTAGACGGCCGATATCTATAAGTAAGCCCTTATCGCGCGGGGTTTTCCTAATAGTCGGGTCTCGCTAGTAGGCTTTATATAGAGTATCGGTAAGCGTACGTATATAACTACGTATTGTTCGCTCCGTCGTACTCTTAGCGAAATTCTTACTATAGGAATATACGAGCTTAACGAGACGCTACCGCCGTTAAGCGGTCGTAATTAGTAGCCTAATATTTATACCGACGTAATAATATAGTATAATAGTAAAACTAACGATAAGACTACCTTAATAAAGGTAGAGCTCGAAAATAAGGAGCTAGATAAGATAATAAAGAAGGAAGACTTTAACCCTTTCGAGCTCGATCTAGATATATAATTTAGCTACTATAACTAATAAATCTTTCTAAAAGTAATCTTATATCTCTATATAATTATTAAACTACAATCTCTATTAATTAATAATACCTAAGCTACTAGCGTTCTAGACGCGGATATACTTAATTAAATCTAGACTTAACTATACTAAGTACTTTAGGGACTAGATAACCTACGGATACTATATATAGTAAAACCTAATACTACCGGATATTCTTATATAATCCTATCGTAAGAAGAAACGCTTAAAAGAACTTCTAAGAGAAGGTACTAAAGTCTTAAGTCTTCTTTTTAATAACGAGGATAATAATGTCCTAAGTATATTATATATCTTTAGTAATAGTAAGATTAATAGAGTTATTAGCGATTATATAGTAGCTAATAATACGATTAAACGGTAAGGTAATCTAGATAGAGCTATCTTTAACTAGTCGTAAGGTAGTACTCGTAATATAGGTAATATTCCTCTATTATAAGATAAAACTAAGGTACCGATATAACTACTAAAGGCGCTAACGACCTTAAAATACTTTAATATCTATATATAATTCTTACTCTATATATATAATACGGAGCCTAGCGAAAACAACGACTATATAAACCGAGTATAGATATATAAGAAGATTAGTAAGTTAAATTAATTAGATATATAAGTAGGCGACGATAACGAGGAACTATCGTAACTCTAAGCGTTTATTACTATATAATACTAATAGATAGCTATAAATAGTAACTCTATTTAGTCTCTATATCCTAAATAGTAAGATTAAGAGTAAAGATAGCTTAGCTCGGGCTCTTACCTATAAGTACGAGGTAGATAGCGTCGTCGATAACGTCGTAAACAAAGAGTTATTTATAGCCTAGATAGGTTTAAAGGACGGACTCGTCTAGATTAAACCTTAGTCGTAGATAGAGAATACTACCTTAGAATACCTCCTTCTATTAAGGGCTAGCTATAGTAAGAAGGAGGTCGTAGGCTAGGTAGACCTCTATATTTATATTATAAGATCTATATAATCTATAAATAGTAGGTTCGCGAAAGGTTTCGACGATATAGATAACGTACTCGATACCGCTAGACTAAAGTTAAAGGCTAAAAGACTAGATAAGAAAAAGGAACTAGTCCTTAAGATAGAACTACTAGAGGTCTCGATAATAATAGAATACGGACTAATCGAAGAGCTTAACCTTACTATATACTATATAATACCTCTTTAATTAATTTATACTAATTTAAGAGTAGAATACACCTTCGTTTAATACCGAGGTAAAGTAGGAGGAGGTAAAGTAGGAGGAGGTAAAGTAGGAGGAGGTAAAGTAGGAGGAGGTAAAGTAGGAGGTAAAGCTAGAGAAGTAGCCTAAGAAGTAACTAGCTATAGCCTTAAGAACCGCTCTATTAGAGCCTAAGTTACTAATAATATATTATTATATACGTCGTTACTCTTATACTAACAAAATAGTTCGGCTAGTTAGTAACCCTACCGATTTTAAACGCGTCTTATAAGCGCGGTCGCTCCCTCGTATTATCTCTAAAGATAGGCGGATTAACGTAGTCTAAATCGCTAGGAGGGGGTTTAGAAAACGTTATATAGTTATTAAGTAGTAGTATTAATATAGAAGTAGGTGTAGGAGGACCTATAGATAATACTCGAAGGAAAAGGTCTAGGAAGTAGAATGTTACGTATAGGCTAAATTTACTTACTCCTTATATTACGACCGAGGTTATAACATACTAGCTACTACTATAACTATAGGTAAAACGGGATTATTACGTATAACTAGTACTATATTTCCTCTTCTAGATTAGTAATCAACCGAGGAATACTTCTTTCACATTCCCTATCACATATAGCTAATGATTGAATTCTGTCCTTTTATGTCGCTACAGCCCACCATAATTGGGCATATTGCTCGAACGCCACGTGCGGTCGCCTCGTGCGGCTCCGATCTCGACCTAGACACATCCCGGGAGCTTCAACATCTTACCTTATGCTAGAGCTGCGGAATGATGAATAATTTCAACGTACGCAGCTTCGAGTTCAGCCTCTTAATGATTTGGTCTTTCACTCTTTGTCGACTACTTAATTTCTAATTGATTCTACTGTCCATTCCATAGCTTCACACTCCCGCGACCTTCCGGAAGCAACACCACGTCCTCCGAGTCGCCGAGAAACAACCACCCCACCAGCACTTGAGGCTTGTTACCACATGCGTGAGGAGGATATCTGGTGAACCACGAGTTAGGACGAGCATGAACGGAAGGATAGAACACCCTCGGAGGACTGGGCGCGACCGCGCGCAAGACTGATGGCGAGTGCGCGATGCTCCCACATCTGTCATTCGTCCTCGGGGTCCTGGTGATCATATACCTATGTACCTTTGTGATCTTTGCGGTCCTGCGGATAGTTACTGGTGTATCGATCCAGCGCGTCGGCTTCTCGGGCTTCCGGCGCATCGGGTTCAGTCTGCGCAATGGCATCAAGATCAATATACGAGGAGTTGGACTTAGCGTCCACCGGCCGACCTTTGCGCTGCCGACGTGGTGCAGCCTGGTCATTACGGAGCTGGTCGTGACGGTGGACCTCAATGCCCTTGGCGAAGTTTCAGAGAAGGCGACTGGCTCGAGTGCAGAGACAAATGGATCACTAGAGAAGGCGAATGGGACGCCGAAGAAAGACGATGGCGACCAACAGGCGACCCACGACAACCACGAGGATGCGGAAGGACATGGGAGACTGTGGCGCAGGTTGACGGAGATCAAAGAGAAGATTAAAAGACTGCACAGCAAGATTGGCTGGATCAAATTGGTGGATTTGCTGGTTGTCGATACCACACTCAATGTCGTTGGAGTTGCGAGCGTGCAGCTTGAACGGCTCTCTCTCTCGGTGGATACCAGGTCGAAGACCGTGGATCGCAGCAGGTTATTCCAACACCACAAAACTAAGCCGGACACGCAGACTCCTGCGGAGTGGAAGTCCATGATCCGAAGCATACTCTTCACGCCCGAAGGGAGGGACAGTACGGAAGTTCTCGATTACGCCACTGTCAATATCCACGGAATGCTTCATAATGAGCTTCAAGGGCTACGCGACGCTTCGGTTGCGGTCAAACTCGGACGGCTTAACGTGCCGTACGATGATATTGAGTACGCGAAGAAGTGTGCGGACCTACTGCGAGGCACATATGCGCAGCCGCCTAGTGAGCCAGCTGCTGTGACGCTCTCGAAAGCTCTTAAGGAGTTTGAAAAACCGGAAACGCATGAAGATCGAATTGTGCGAACAGTGTCCGACTCGAGAGCGTTCGTGGCGTCGATACTGCGTGGTATACAGGAGGTGCAGTTTGCCGTCGGCTTCTTTGGTCTATCTAGGAAGATGGATGTCAGGAGCAGTACCGGCAAGGATGTCTACTTCAACCTAGCGATGAAGGAGATTGGGCTGGACATCTTGAGGCTTGATCCGAAGAGCCCGGCGCATCGCATGTACTTCTCGAGCAAGGACGTCGCCCACCAAGGTCTCTTGACTGCCATCGCTATCTCGGCAGGCATTGATGATGGGCACGAACATCCAGAGCGCATGGTATACATACCTATGGTCACCGCTACGGTTAGGACTACACTACCATCTCGAACCATACACTATTCGCAAGATGTCAACCCGAGCGAGAGGAACACGAATATGTTGTACGCGAATTTTGTCTGTACTTCACCTTCAGTCGATCTTGATCCGAAACATTTACCGCTTGTGCGCGAGGTCCTCAAGAGGCGCTCTTCACCGGACGCGCCGAAACAGTCGATTCCATCAAATCGCCATCATCTCATATCACAACTGCTTCCAAAGGCGTACGTGAAGCTGTCCATCCAGGAGCCCGTCATTCGAGTCTCTTTACCTCCCATGGACAAGGCTAACGCCGCTGAGGATGACTATGATCTGCTCATCTCGTCAGTATCTTCTATCGCTATCGAGCTCGAGTCTTCTCATGCAGCGGAAGGTGCCCTACACTACAGCCTAGGCACACACTATCGGCACGTCAGGCATCATCTGTACTACCAGACATATGCAGGTGATAGACATGATCTCCTCCATAGTGATACCGTCGAGTTACAGGTCGATGTCAATGCGCTTCCTGATGCTGCAGTCGTTGCAAGCGGTCGCCTGCAGACGTTCACGATCTATCTAGTGCGGCCAGAGATTTCGGAGGGCGTCCGTCAGATCATCAAGCAATTGAGAAGGGATGTGCTGGCTCGCCACGACCCTGATGAGAAGCCTCAAATGAGCTTCCTCCGCCAAACACCTCAGTGGCTGCAGCAGTGCCGGATAGAAGGATCTGATTTTGGTCTTGAGCTTGCGGGTGTGGACGATCAAGTTTCGAAGGATAGGCGAGGCTTCGCATTACAGCTTGAGTCCTGGACGACCGAGTACAAAGCTCAGCGCGACGAACGTCCAGACATGTTTACTCGCCGCCCGTCGCTCACGAGAGCAGTTTCGCTGGAGAGGAAACAGACAATGGAACACGATGCTGCGGAGTCGCCACGCAGGCGCCCAAAGAGTCTTGCAGATGGCCGACGACTGACACTGCACTTTCAGAATTTGGAAGGCTTCATCATGGACTCTGTGGACGATTCTGTCTCGGAGTCATTCATGTCTGTGCCTCGCTTTGAGGTTGCGTTCTCGACATCGACGGACAACAATGGCCCGATTTTCCACATTAACTCGCACGCCCGGAGCGTGTTGCTGCAGTACTCGCTGTACAACCATTTCGCGATGGGCGTCGCTGTCATGGTCATCAGGAAGACCTTCCTCGACTTGGATCGTGAGGAGGTGAAACGCGAGCGGCGACCGCGAGACAAGCGACGTTCCCTGCAGGTACCAGGAGATCTCAACGACGAGGCAGAGGTTGCTCGACACGAGGTCACCATCATCGACTTCAAAGCGAACCTTGTTCAAATCAAGGCCCGAATGCCCGCCGATCCTCCGATGATGATTCAGCTATTCAATCCAGAGACAGGTCGCCACCGCTATGGCACACCGTTTCTACGCTGCAAGGTCGCCAGGATGTATGTCCGCGCACCTAGAACGAAAGCTGCATGGAGCAGGGTCGTTAGCATCCGTGTGCTTCGCGTAGACATCCGAGAGCTGAAACGCAAAGTCGGCAAGCAGCACGTATCCGAGAGGTCGATCGACGTGGTGGCCGAAGTGGTCCGCATCGGCGTACCGCACTCGCTTGTTGTCCACAGCATCTTCGACAACATCACGAATGTGATCAAGACAACGAAGCAGCTGCAGCACCACTTCGTGACCGGCACGAACGAGTACATTCTTGCGAAGGAGCCGGAAGGGCCAAAGCACGTGCCTAGGATTACGTTCCGGAATCAACTTTTGCTTTTCGAGATCGAGGACAGCAGCTTTGAGTTCAAGCTGAACTCGATATATCGTGCAGGCTTGATGGAGCAGAAGCAAAGGCTGGCTCGAGAAGATGCTTTCAAGATCAAAGAGAAGCGCTTAACACGGTCTAGGAATCGTGGCAACTCTCAATTGCGCGCACGTTCTGCTCATCCCGACGGACGATCACGCTCTAGAACCAGAACCGAAGAAGCAGCTGGTTCTAAACGGAGCCGAAGCACGAATGCTGGATCAAGGTGGAGTCCACAAAACAGTCAAAAGCGGCCTGAACGTAGAGGTCGTGCTATGCGGTACGAAACGGACGGCAAATGCGGTTTCAGCGACACTTCACAACTCAGCATTGCCGCTGCACGAGACAAGCTTGACCGGCTCAATGCTCAGTCGTGGAAGACACGGATCGACCGGGTGTCTAGCTTCCAATCTAATGCCATACGTGAGATCAGGACTTACCTCATGGCCGCGGATGACTTGCCAGAAGACTCTGAGCAAGCGGAGCCTGTACTGGCGCTTAATCAACGTCCGGCACTATTGGTAGCTGTTCTCAACGATGTCACGTTCACCATCGACAAGCCATCGTTTCCGATTGACGAGTACCCGAGGTTCATGCACGACATTGGGAAAGGCATGCCTTACGATATGAAGTACGGGCTGCTCGTGCCGATGAGCTTGCATATTACTATGAGTGAAGCTCGCTTCCAGCTTAGGGACTACCCTTTGCCATTGCTCCATGTACCAGCTCTCGCGAACGGACAGTCAGCGAAATTGCCAAGTCTGTCGATGCGAACAGATTTCGTGATCGCTGAGGAGTTCCGCGATCTGGAGTCTCAACGGCATGTCAACGTGGAGGTGGTCTCTGCGGACAAGATGAGTACTGGGTCTGCATTCAAGATCGACGTCCGACGGACCATATCGCCAGTCAAGACGTACTCAGACATGAAGTTCGAGATTAACACGAGTCGGCCTACGAAGATCACTTGGGGCACGTCGTACCAACCAGCAATCCAAGATACAATGCAAGTGGTCGAGGCGTTCACGAAGCCGGCCGTAGACATCTCGGACAGAGTTGGCTTCTGGGATAAGATTCGTCTCGGCTTCCACTCACGTGTCAATGTGGCGTGGAAGGGCGACGGCGATGTGCATCTTGTTCTCAAAGGCTCGCGAGATCCATACGTGGTCACAGGAACTGGTGCGGGTCTGGTCATGGTCTGGAGGAACGACGTGCAATGGAACCTTGCTCAGAGCAAAGATCCGCGAGAGTTCATGACTGTGGATAGTAGCGACTATATCCTGGCCGTACCCGACTTCAGTGGCTATGCTCGGAGTGCGCAGGAGTTTAACGAGCGGAACGAGACAGGCTCATCGAGCAGCACGAGCAGCGCTCAGAAAGAGGCGGTCTTCAAGAAGGTTGTCATGAAGCTTTCCGGCAAGGTGCGCTGGCTCGGCGGTTTCGTGTTTGAGCGTGATGTAGCAGACGGCACACGATCTTTCGACTTCAAGCCGCACTGGGACGTCGTGCTGAAGAATCCAGACTACGCCACGGCTCCACCAGGCAAAGAGTACGATGCCTACAGAGGCTTCCGAAGTCACCACATCCACATGTCAGTTGCTGTGGCAGCACCGCACGATCGGCAGTGGTCTGTCACCAATGTGCAGCCTTCGAGCAATTACAATGCGATCCACTTGACGCCGAGATTCTTTTCGCACTTTTACAGCTGGTGGTCTATGTTCTCGGGCATCATGTCGTTACCTATACGGCAAGGACCGCTGTGGGGTGGCATGCAGAAGAAGAGCAAGAAGCTGGGCCGACACTTGGCCAGTTTTAAGTACAATGTACTTCTATCGCCGCTGTTCGTCAGCCACGTCTATAAGCACAAGGACGCAGAAGACTACCAGGAAAACGTTGTGTCGGCAACCGGACTCAAGATGAGGTTGGACAGCTTTATGCTGGACCTTCACCAACGGCGGGAGTACTTCGACTTGAAAGGCCACGAGGGTGCTCAGTCGAAGACGTCCAGTGGCATTCGAATCAATCAAGCACAGTTGGACTTCATACATGCCGACCTTCGAGCGCTCTCTGCCAGCATTGCTGGGACAAGCACTGAAGACATCGAGAAAGCGAATGATGAAACCCTTGCATCTCTATACGGTCAACTTCCAGTGGTTGATATGTCCAAGTTCATGATTCCGGACAACGACTTCTCTTGGATCGACATGGACGACTTCGTGGAGCTGGACTGGATCCTGCCAGCTGAGTCGGACCCGGAGACGAAGATCTTGCCTTTAGGCTATGCTCCACGCTTCACCTACTTCAGGCAAACGGATCACCATGGTGTCATTGCAGGCGACCCTACAAGAAGAAGTTCTTTTGGCGAGGAGCCTACCCACTACTGTGTCATGTCAGCAAAGAACGACCCAAGACTTGTGCAGGTAGAGCTTATCGAACAGCGGCTTAAGAAGCTTAGTGAACAGAGAACTCACAACGAACGAGCTGCTGGAGATGCCGAGTTGAAGTACATCCAAAGCATCAAAAGCGACAAGCACGAGCGAGAGAAGCTGCACCAGAATATGCAGACACTACGCACCCACAGCGAACATCTGGAAAGAAAGTACAACTTCTTAGAAGCGATGCTGAGCACTCTGTCGCAGCGACTCGAGAACGATGACCCATCTGCAGTGCCCGATCTTGAAACCAGCGAGGCTTTCTTCGAAGCCCACGAAAACGCACAGCCACAGGTGGACGAGGAGCGTGGCATCGAGGGTGCTCCTCTTGCCGACTATACGAGTGACTTCAACAACCGCTTCATCGTGCATAACGCGCAGATCAAGTGGAACAACTCTCTACGAAACATAATCCTGCGGTACATCCACCAAGTCAGCCAACGCCGCGGATTCGTCTACTACATGTCACGGCGAGCAGTGAAGTTCATATTGGATGTCATCGACGAGCGACGCAAGACGGAGGACATCGCCACGCCACGCCGGAAAAAGTCTGTCGCTACCGACCAAGGGCCCATGTCACCCGATAGTATTGATGACGATGCCACTATCCAAGACCGGATAGACCAACTGCTGAAAGATGGCCGGCATTTTGTCAATGCAGAAGATCAGGTCGATGGCGACGACGTGGAGAATGTGCCCGACAGCGGAGGAGCCGGTCCGACTGACGACATTGCAGTCGAGTACACGCCTCTCAACACGTACCATTTCCGTCTCATTGCTCCTCAGGTCCAGCTCCAAAGTGAGAAGAACTCAAAGGCTGCAGTCCTGGTTACAGCCAAAGGCATGCAGCTCAAAGTTGTTCAGATCATGGACAAGGACAGAGTCAGCGATGATGTGTCAGGGCTCGTGCAGAGACGCTTTAGAGCGGCTGCAGATAGTCTGCAAATGTTCGTGACCACCACCAAATCTTTCACGACTGAGCATCTGCATATGTACTCCGCCAATCGCTATGGCGCAAAGGCTGGAACGTATTGGCCACCTTGGGTGCCTATGGAGATGATGTTCGAGTTCGACACCAACCCATACGGCTTCAACAGAGTCGTGCATCGGACCTCCACCAGCTTGCGATACGACAAGTACAACACTCTGCGGCTGAAGTACAACGATGACATCTCTGGAAACGAGACAAAGACTACTACTTCGGGCGCGGACGAAGCAGAGAGCCGGATGGACCACGTCTGGCTCGAATTCCCGCACCTTCGCGCCATATGCGACTCCGCGCAGTACTTTGCTCTCTACATCATCGTCATGGACCTGCTACTGTACAACGAGCCACTGGAAAAGACAAGGACTGAGCGCTTGGAAAAGATCATGCTCGCTTCCGACTTCAGCGACTTGTCGGGCGCCCCAGAGATGGTGCAAATGCTGCAAGAACGCATTCGGCAGCTCGAAGAGATCAAGATGCACTTCCAAGTCAACGAGAAATACCTAGATCGGCAAGGTTGGAAGGACCGGATCGCGATGGACCAAGACCTTGCAGGCTGTGAAGACGAGCTGTTCTTCATGATGAAAGCTATCACGACGGCTCAACAGCGGGTCGAGGATCGCCGTGAGCATGAGAATGTTGCTGGATTAGTGCATCTGAACATGTCGGCGAAGGAGATCGCATGGCACCTCATTCGTGGCAAGGACGAGTCTTTGATGGAGGTCCAGCTCAAAAACGCCTCTTTCGACCGCATAGACAACAACGATGGATCCAACTACAATTCGATGGAGATCGGGCGCATCAATGGGTACAACCTCCTCCCGGATGCTTTGTACCCAGAGATCATCGGGCCATTCATTGACGCAAGTCGCGGAGTCCATGAGCAGCGGCACGGCAAGATGCTGCGTGTACACTGGCTGATGCTGGAGGCGATAGCAGGCATACCCGTTGTCGACTACTTCGAAGTTGACTTGGTGCCGTTGAAAGTCCAGGTTGAACGAGAGGTGGCCAAGAAGCTCTTTGAGTACATCTTTCCTGGCGTTGGCGGCAACGCTTTCGAGGGCAGTGGGTTCAGTCCGTTCATGGTCAAGAACATGCTGCCTACACAAGAAGAGGAAGACGAATCGGAGGCTAAGGGTACAGATGCTCCAACTCCACTCTTGGAAGACGGCCCTGTACACAACGTGAGCGATGCAAGCGGTCTTGCATCCCTTGAGGAGCGACTGAAACCTACCATACACCTACAGAAAAGGCCGAAACGTGCGGATACGAAAGGTCTGGGTATTGCCCATGCCGGCCAACATATCCCTGGCTTCAGCCTTTTCCAGCACTCCGATCGCTCGCGGCCGACTCTCCCAACCAGAACTACAGCATCTCAGCAGGCTCTTGCCTCAACCAACCATCTCAGCCCAATGTCTCGCACAGCCAGCGAGCGCTCCCTCACCACCCTGCGCGGCACAGCCAACAGCAACGAAACCGACAAGCCCCGCCGCTTCGCCCTTCACCGCGCCCACAGCGAAGAGCGCCGCAAAGGCGAGTCCGAGCGCTCAGACGATTTGACCCAAATGATGAACAGAGCGAGCAACTACATGACCCTCTCCTTCGTCAAGATCCCCTCCATGGTCCTCTGCCTCAGCTACAAAGGCCAAGGCAAGCGCAACCTCGAAGACGTGCACGACCTCGTCTTTCGCATGCCCACGCTCGAGTACCGGAATAAGACGTGGTCGAACCTCGATCTCGCGCTGCAGTTGAAGAAAGATGTGATTCGCGCGCTTATATCTCATGCGGGCGCTATTGTTAGTAACAAGTTCAGCCATCACAAACCGAGCCGTCTGCAGCAGACGAAGTTGAGGGAGATTGCGAATATGAGTACGTTTATGAGTCCGCGGGCGAGTGCGACTGCGCTTGGGGAGGGGAGTGAGGAGAGTAGTTTGATGGAGAGGAGTGGGTATTCGCCGGAGCGGAACGGGAGGCCTAGTACTGCGAGTGCGCGGCCGAGCACGCTTAGTAGGACTATTTCTACTACTTCGACTACGCCTTCGGGCTCATCGCTGGCTGGAGACAAGGCGGAAGATGATGCGGCGAACGGACTTTCTGCGGCACCGTCTGCGACGAATGGGCAGGCGACGCCGAAGAGGCGGATGTCGCTGCCGCGGTCGTCGCCGCAGGCTGAGAGTGAGGTGAGTCGAAGCACCACCCTCAAAACTGATGGTAGGAATTCTGACAAAACGCAGCAGCACTCCCGCCTCCGCGCCACCTCGGTGTCCCGCCGCCTCTCTGGCTTCGGAGACCGGTTGCGACAACGGCCTAGTAATAGTGCGAGTAACGATGGGGATGAGACGGATGAGAGCAGGAGGAAGAGTAAGTTGCTGCTTGGTGGGCAGAAGTTGTTGAGGACTTTGAGAGATCAGTAAGATCACAAGACCAGGGATGGACTTCTTTGCATTGGGTGGCATGGTTGGGATGGAGCGATTCTCAATGATACCCGGACTCTTTGGGCCTTTTGGAGTGGATCTCTGGCCTTGGAAGATGCAAAAAACTGCTTCGGCAGTAGTATGTTTAGCGATCTCGTTTGTGTATACACTGTTTCCACCAACATCAACGAAGTCTATTACGTAGTGTGTGACAGGTTCCTTGCTATCACAAATCCTAAGTGTTCTTAATGTGCTTGATGTCCTAGAGGCTCTCGAGGTTCTCGACGCTTTTGATGTTTTTAATGCTGTTTTATCATGTATCCAATATCTTTACCACAATTCGAACAGTACCAGTCATTGCCGGTGTCTAAGTTTTTATCACTTTCTGAGTCTACGAATACTGCTATACACACATGCTGCCACAATACTCACACACCTGGTCCAGTTCGCACACTATTTCTGGAACTCAGCCATACCCTCCACCTCAAACTGCCCAACTTGCGTCTGCATTCCTTCAGTCGCAGTGAAGGCTTCGTCCGGCTTCTTGGTCTGCTCGCTGTCTCCATCCGTGAGTCTGCTCGTCTCACTCCTTCCAGTGACCGTCTTCAATATCTGCTCCGCTTCCTCAACCGAACCCAAAGAATCAGCCCTCCACGCAACATGCTGATCTGGCCGAACAAGAACAAGTTTCTTCTCGTACAGTCTCCGCGCCAGCTTTTCTCCAGACAGGTCGACCAATTTGACAGGCAAGTTATTAGCCTTGGCGGCTTCAAGAAGGAGATTCTGTCCAAGATCCTCGTCCCCGGTCTGGAACACCACCAGAGCCCAATCCTTCCCGAACCGATCGAACACCGCAGTACCATCCTCAAGGAAAATATGCGGCGCACGAGCACCCGGCCATGTGGTTGGCGTATACTGCGACGGCTGCCAGGACGGCTCTTCTGTACCATCCGGAGCGATAACGCCAGATTTATACCTATCGTCCATCTCGATCCCAAAATCCTTGTTCTCGCTATCGTGAAGCCGGTAGTGCTCCTGCACTTTCGCCCGGATCTCGCGCCCTTCGTCTGTGTCTTCGTCCGCGAGGCGAGGGTTTTTCCGGGAGACAACGTCGGGGAGTTGCTGGTGGACGGCGAAGTGCACGCCGGAGCGCTCAATATTGCGTGCGGCGACAGGTTTTCGCTCTAGTTCGTAGGATTCGAGGAGTCCAGGGCCTCCTTGGCCGTTGATGACGGCGGCGAGTTTCCAGCCGAGGTCGAAGGCATCGCCTATGCCCGTGTTCATTCCGTATCCTCCGGTAGGGATATTCTGATGCGCCGAATCACCCGCCAGGAAGACGCGATATGCAGGACTATGCCAGGTTCTAGTCAAACAAATATGCGGTCGCCACACCGAACGGACCAAGATCTCGTCGATCTCGAAGGGGTAGGGCTCGTACGCGCCTGCGAGCGTTGTGTAAACCACTTCTCGCGAGTCGAGTTTGGAGTAATCCGCGTCGAGTGGGATGAACATATGGGATGTCCACGTGTCAACTTCGTCCTGGGCGATGATGATGCCGCGCCAGTTGTTTTCTTGGTCTGTGAAGAAGGTGTGCCAGAATTGGCCGTGCTTGTGTATGCGAGTGAGGTCGCGGGATTTGAAGTGCACGAGGAGGGCACAGGCTGGGCTACGATTTCTCTGTCAGTGGTGTGTCGATATTAGAATGGGCGGGATGGCGTACATGGGACCTCCATCAACAGGTATATCGAGCGCTCTTCGAACCTTGCTGGACGCACCGTCGCAGCCTGCGACATAGTCGGAGACGAATACAGTCGTTGCTCCTACATGTTCGTCCATCATGGTCAGCAAAAATACCCCTAAGCGAGCCAGCAGTAAACAGACAAGCACGTACCAGTCTCAGCCTCAACAACAGTAGTCTCAACCCTCTCCCCCACCTCCACCACCGCCTCCACCTTCCACCCGTACCTCACATCCACATTCTCATCAGCCTCACAAACCTCCTTCAACCACCTCTCAAACACAACCTGGCTCATCCTCTGCCACGGCTCCGCCGGCATGGTGCCATCATTCCTCTGCCTGATCATCTCTCTGAAATCATCTACACTCGGCAACTCCCACTTCGCCAACGGCTCCTTACATTGCATACCGGCGGTATACACGACATTGTGAGAGAAATGCGAAGCTACGCCGCGTTTTCGTAACTCGTCCGCTAGGCCGAGCTTGCGGAATATCTCCATTGATCGCACGTTCGTGATGTCCATTTTCGGCCAGTGGGTGGTAGTGTTGTTGCGCTCGAAGAGGATGGAGCGGACGCCATAGTGGGAGAGTACGCGGGCGAGGAGAAGCCCAACGGGGCCGCCGCCGGCGATGAGGACGGTGCCGGTGGGGAGAGACTCGCGACGAGGTGAGGGGGTGGTGTTGTTGGTGTCCATGGTTGAGGATGGCAAAAGGATAGGGGCAAGAGAAAGGTATGGTCAAAGAGTTATTGGTGACCACGAGGCCAGCTCCCGGTAGGATGATGTACACGTCTTATACCTCAGTTTTCCCACCTTACCCTGGTTGCGTTCGGAACGTTGTACGTTGAATTGGTGTTGGTCTGCCGTGCCAACACGATCGCCAGCTGAACTTGAATGCCAAGGGAGAGCATCGCTTCCATCGCCCCAAAAAAGCAATCCTGCGACGAAGCCTTAGCACAGTCAGTCTGACACCAAGAAAAGGCAGAGAACTGGAGAGCTCGATGCCGCGTTGATGTGACCGCCATTTCAGCCCCGGTACGAATATCTCTCCGAATAGTAGTCTTTGTCACCATTGGTGCCCAGTCGTCAGGCTTCATAAGCTTAAGACTAAAGCCAATTGCTCCTCTGCCGTCGCGAACTCACAGGAGTGCGAGGACAAGAGGAACGGGGAACGCGATGCGAACATGGCCATAAGGTAGGTAGCTCTCATGGAGGATAGGGTCGGGTTGGAGCAGGAGGAGACGTCCAGACAAGGCAAGAATTAGCGAACTTTTACTTTCTGGGACTGGAGTGAAGGCAGATTTTCGACCTCACTCTATTCTGTCCTGTGTCCCCCAGATTCCCATTGAGGCGACATATCGGTCTTGCATACGAAGTAGTGCCGTTGCCAATACCTTCGTTGTTGATGTTACGCTCTGGCCAACACAGCATATGTCCACCCTTGTACCGAGCCGTGAGACCGACCCAGGAATTGGTCACTGCTTGGAAATGTCTCGGGTGTACCTGAGGTCGCAACATCCGATGAAGAGTACCGGATACATGATCACCCTTGGGCCAGGCGGAAGACTGTGTGACCATGTTGCCGATGAGTCCGTTTGAAGCTCCGTCCACAAGGAGCCTTTAGCCTGGAGGATGAACATACAGTGTCTTTCTAGTGCGTGGTCTTCGTTTGCGGAGGCACGCCTGTTTCTCAACACACAGAAGTCAGAAACGCTCACGACAGGTCACTCGTGTCAGGTCTCCAGAGGTGCCGAACCATGATCCCGGCCCAGAGATACGTGGAAAAGCACACGCGGCCGGTTTGCCGGTGGTGGTGTGCGAACGAAATAGCCATAGATGGCCAGCATCCTACTGATATAGTGGGCGAAATGTCCGGAATCACCCTGGATATCGTGTCCAAACTTGCGTTGATGGCCACGGGCAGTAAAAAAAGCATCCTCCGAAACCACCATGGAAAACAAATGAACCCGCCACCTCATCACCACAGACGCCTCACGCTACCAACAAAAACATCGACGAAATCGTACCTCAAAACATCAAAAGAGTTCACCCCCCGGACAGGGCTAATCTCTTGGCGTATGTCGCAATTCTCGTCGTATGTTGAAATCGAATTGGTGTTGAATATCCACGGGGAAGGGCCTTCCATTGACTAGGATCGTTAAGGAACGAAATACCCGGCCTACCCTGTCGGAATCGAATCGTGGTCGAATTTCGTTAGTCGGTTTTGCCGGTCGATCGGAGGCTACCTTTGCTCTGCTACCAGTCGGCTGATAGGCCGGGCTTGCCCGTTGTTGATGAAGTCAGCAATTTTGAAGATTGGTTATGTAGGTTAAGTTGGGGGGTCCGAGGTTGGGCCGGCTTGTCATGTGCAAATCCGTAAGGACGCGGGAGATACTAAAGCGATGGGAAGGCTTCAAGTGATGGGCGTTGCCACGTGTCTCTGGCTCGATTCGTCTCACGACAGCGACTGTCACAAAGTGCGCACGTCTCACTGGAGGCTGTACTGGAGCGAGAGAATGGAATGGAGAGGTTGATGAAGCAGTTGCGGCGATGCGATGCGACGACCCTCTTCGGCAGATTTGAGCGCGTTATGGACAAGCAGAGTAAAGCGTCTCATGCGTTTCAATGTCTCATACCATAGCATCAGTAGTCCCATTCTAGTCAAGCCTCATCACCCGTCAAGTCCTGACTTGCCTTCCCCATCAACGGGATGGGTGAACAAAGCTTATGCAGCGGTTCAGGCCTCTTGGGCGGCTTTGTAGCGTTACGAACGAGTAGAGTACAGCGTCTCATGCCTCCCAGCGTGCCACATAGCGGTTTCGTTCATTCACAGTCTCAGCAATCCTTCTCGCATTCAGTCTCCTCAACCGTCAAGTCCAAACACCCCTCCCTCATGACCCTCCCATGCACCCTTATCGCACTCCGCTCAATCGCCGCCACGCTCCTCCTCGACTCCTCCTCAATCTCCCTTGCCTTCCTCCCCTCCCTCGCCGCCTTCTGAGCCGGAGTCTCCATCGCTTCATCTTCAAGCTGACTCAACAACTCATCCCCCTTCCTCAAATCCGCCAACCACTTCAGCTCCTCCTCCCCCACAGCCCCTGACGCCAAAATCGCCTCGATCCGCCTCAGCTCCACCTCCCGCTCCCTTCTCTCCTCATCCCGTCCGCGAAGCCTCTTCAACATCTCGCCAATAGCATGATATTTCAGCGGCGATCCCACGTCCTCATCCCCCTCTAGCTGCTGGCGAGAACGCTCAACACAGCTCATCCCGTATTCCCACGCTTGAGCTTCGTTCTCGAACTCCGACAATGCCAAACTCTCGCTCAGCGCCCGTTCTCCAACATCGCCATCGAAGTGTATGCTGACTAGATCCTCCACTGTACTGGCGTCATCCTCGAGTCCGGCGCGGAGAAACACCTTTCTAGCTCTGGCGAGCGAGCGGAGGCCGGTTGGAGGGGAGGGAGGCGGGGTCTCTGGGACGACGAGGCCGAGATCTAGCTGCTGCAGCTGCTGTGTTAGCTGCTTGTACGATGAGGTCACGGAGACGGGCAAGTGGCTGGCGAGGCTGGCTGGCAGGCGAGAGGGGAGGGCGAATGGCATGGTGGTGGCGAGGTGGTGACTTTCCAGGACCAGAAGGAAGGCGATGGTGCTACAGTTGACGATGTAGCTTCAGTGGTGATGTTTAGAAATTGGAGAGGGAAGGAAATTTGTAGTGTGACACATGTGCTGAACTCTATTGCAACGTACCTGCTCAACATGGCGAACTTACCTATGCGACGATTCTCGAGGGTAAGGGTGGGAATGGAGGAACTACAGTGGATGATCTGGACTCGATGAGGCTGTTGCGAGTTTGGAGAAGAATGTTCTTGCTAGGTGGACGAGCTGGGTGTTCTCTGACATGGCAAGGGAGACGATGGCACTACAGTGTTTGCTCTTGACCCATCGACGGCTTTGTAAACTTGGAGATCTTGGGCCCATGAGACGTCCAAGCTGCCACTTCTCGAAGACAGGCTGAGGGGTGAGGGCACTACAGTGACTGATCTTGGTTCAGCGTTGCTGTCGCGATGGCGGAGAACCAAATACCTATCTGTCAAGTCCTCCTCAGCAGCAGTCTGATATCACATCTAGACTCGCGACCATCATCGTGGTTCCCGCTGCTGCCAGTAAGTGCGATGCGCGTACAGTCGCCGTCGTTACTATAGAAATCCGCAAGTGTCGTCTCTCATCTCTCGGGCCAACCTCGGGACCTCGACCTTCAATCTCGACTTCCGCAACGACCGCTCCATCTATCTACACACATCAACCACACAACCACACAGCCATCACCATGCCCCCCCGCCCCACCCTCCTCGCTCTCCCCACCCGGCCCTCGGTCGCCTACCAACCCCTCGCCCCCTTCCTCTACCCCCAACCCTCCCGCTCCGCCAGCATCCTCACCTCCCTCTCCGACAACAACGGCGCCTACAACAAGAAAATCCGCCGCGGCCGCGGCCCCAGCAGCGGCAAAGGCAAAACCTCCGGCCGCGGCCACAAAGGCCAAGGCCAACACGGCAAAGTCCCCTTCGGCTTCAACGGCGGCCAGACGTCCGAATCCATAGTCCACGGGGAGCGCGGGTTCGACAACAGCATGTTCAAAGCCGAGCTGTCGCCGGTGAATCTCAATAAAATTCAGTACTGGGTTGATCAAGGGCGGCTAAACCCGGGCGAGCCGATTACGCTGAGGGAACTGGCGAAGAGTCGGTGTATTCATGGGGTGAAGAAGGATGGGGTTAAATTGCTTGCGAGGGGGGCGGAGGAGATCACGACGGCGGTGCATTTGGTTGTCTCCCGCGCCTCTGCGTCCGCCATCGCGGCGGTAGAGAAGGCGGGTGGGACGGTTACGACGCGATATTACAGCCCCTTCTCCATTCAGAAGATCCGACAGGGGCTCATGCATCCGTACCACAGCTTGCAGTCGCGCATCACGTTCCCGGAGACCGTGACTGCGGATGCTGTGCCGGAGCCAGAGGAGTTTGTGCACAACAAAGGAGGGTACAGATTCAGACTCCCCGACCCCGTGAGCAGGAAATCACTGGAGTACTATCGGGATGAGGCGAAGCGGGGGTATTTGAGCTATGTGGTGGGCAAGAAGGAAGGGCCGAGTTTGTTCTTCCGGGTGCCGCAGGAGGGCAAGCAGAAGTATGTGAAGAGAAAGGCTGGCGGTCAAGGGAGCAGGCAGAGTGTGGAGAATAGGCTATGGTGAGCGGATTGAGCGTTGAGCGACGGAGTCAGGGCAGGGCAGGAGTGTAGTAGATATTGCTGTATCATACTTTATAACAGACGCGGATCACCAGAGGATACACGGACGAGATCGTTGAACGCGTTATTGTCGAAGTTGTAGGCAGGTCCGGCATGTGATAGAAACATAACATGGGCATGAATGATACTGTTTTCGGATTGTGACAGCTTGATTCATTGGTATAGGCAACTGGGAGCCTTGACTACCTTCTTGATGCAGACGCCAGACGCCATCGCTCCCGCCTCCCATTCAATATCAGTTGACGATCCATCCTAGCCCTGCTTCCCGAACCGTTTTCAGCCATGCATCCATCATAAAGCCATCTCAAAAACAACATCATGTCACTGCTCCAAGCTCTCATCGCAACTCCCACAACTGAGCTCTGTTGGTAGACATCTCGTGAAGCCCAGGCGGTAAGAACTGCAACCACATCAGCCTTTAAGTTCTCCTCACACGCTTCTTCGCGGGCTAATGGGAAGTCGAATCGTCATCGTACGTAGCGCCGCCGGCCTTCTAAGCCACCGCGCTCATATCGACTTTGTTCGATGTGAAGTCCCAGAGCATCTTGATGAGGTTGTCCGGGAGGGTGTATAGGTCGACATGGAATTCGCCGTCTATGAAAAATATTAGCTTCACTGCAGATGCGGTGAGATAGAAGGTAGGTGGGCATGGTACTCACTCTCGAGATCGTTCTTCGTGTACGTCTCCTCGGACTTGTTGTCGTGGACCATCTGCACGATTTGAAGCAGATCGTCCTCCTGCAGCTGCGGCAGCGCGTCGGCCAGCTTCTCCATGTCGACGCTTCGGCTCTGGGGCTTGCGCTTTGGCTTGGGCGCGGTTGTGGTACCGTTCGTCTCGCCGACTGGTCCGGATTCCTTGAGGATCGCGAGGAGTTCTGCCTTTGGGTTGCGGAAGCTCTGTTGCATCACCATTAGCATCCATTCAACTGCGAAGCATTCGAGCCAGGCCCAGCTGGACTTGAACCGAAGTCCCATATCGCCCTTCGCTTTATTCTCCTTGAATGCTTTCGGTGTATACATACCACATTATGCGTCGCCTCATACCGCTCCTGCAAGAAATTCAAATCATGCGTCAGGGTCTGCTCCCCGCCCTTCTGCGTCCCCACCGGCGTCAACGTAATCTGCATATCGAACTCGCCCCATCCCTGCTCGCTGATGTGGAAGGGCGGGTTCTTGAACACCTGCTTCTGCCGCTTGCCAAAGGAGTCGTGGAGCAGGTAGGTGGCTTTTTCGTAGCAGGTGGCGGGCAGCTCTTCGCCGTCGGGGCCGACGAGGTAGATGTTGATGTCCCAGTTGCGGAGGGGGAGGGCGCCGGGTTCGGGGGTTTGGGAGCTGCGGCGCGTTAGTGGAGGAACGAGGACCAAGGGGGAGGGGGAGGGAGGGGCGTATACGAACGTGTCAATGGACTGGGTGGTGACGAGCTTGACGGTGCGCTTGACCTGTGGGCCGCTCGTTAGTTTCTTTTTGGGAGGCATTGTGGGTGCGCTGCTTCGTGGAGAGTGTACAGACACGAAGACGGGCGCGCGGTGCGATATACATACGTCAGGCATGGTGAGATGATTGCGCGCCTGTGGGCCGGCGCAGATGTTGTCGCAAGTGGTGTCGCAGTCTTTGTCGTGGGCGTGAGACGTGCAGAGTAGCAAGCTGCTGTCGCGGAGCGCTGTTCGATTGTTTGCTGTAGCTGCAGTTGGTGGAAGTGGTGGTCAAAGGTGAAGAATGTTGGGCGGAAAGAAGTTCTTTGTGAACTGTGGTTGTGGATGTGAGCGCTCGGTGTGGGGTTATGAAGTGAGGTTGGATTTGGTTCCAGTGGGCTGGAACGTTCTGTGAGAGCAATTAAGTCACTGAACGAAACGAGACTGTTCTGATTTGGGTGAGGTGGTGAAAGGTGTACATAGACATGTGATCGAAGCACTCGGTCACCAGGTGGGTGAATAAGATAGTGAGGCAGCGAGTCTTCATTATGTCAATCATTTTGGATGTCTATCTAAGCTTTGCTGCCATGTTCGTGTGAACACCAGAACGATCTTGATACAATGCCATGTGGTGAGGGTACGCTGCTGCTGTGCAAGTGTGAATGTCGTGAAGGATGGGTATGTCGTGCGAGGTGTAAACGGAACGCCCAAAATGCTGTGGTGATGCATGTGCACTCAATGAATGCTTCCTGCTGGTGCTGCCGCCGATGGTGCAGAAGCTTTCCCCACCCGAGGTGCAGCGATGGCTAGGTAGAAGCCGGCAGTCGCCAGCTACAACTCCATCTTGAAAACGCCGAAGTGACCGGGTTTTGCATTGTCGCTGGTGCAGCTCGTGGTACTGCTTGCCGAGCTGATGTTGCCACCGTTGACGCCATTACCACTCGCGGGAGCGCTGTTCTCCGACGGTGGCAGTCCGAGTGAGGGAGTTGCGTTGGGATTCTACTCCTTTGCGGTCTCGCCGAAGATCTTCTCGTTCTCCTGCTGTGCTTTGATGAAGGCTTCCTTGAAGAGGTTGGCGTCTGCAGGTAGTGAGTATTCATACTCTTGTATTCTTGATCCGATGAAAACTTACTCTCGGAGTTGGCGAAGCGGATAGCAAGTGTCTGAGCTTCTGCCTCGCCCTCAGAGACATCGGCAGCCGCGTTCCACACCCAGCTGCGATCACTGCCCACATTTGGCGAGAGCTTCATGTCCGGGACCACTATCCTCAAATTAGCACACACCCTCCTTCTCAAACACAGATTTGGAGAACGTACCATAATGATTCGCACAAACCTTCAACGTCTTATCCCTCCTCATCACCAACCTCGTCTTCCCATTCTCCCGATGCTTCAACAACCTCACATCCCCCGTCCCCCTCTCCTTCCACTCCCTCGAATCCCGATCAAACTTAAACAGCTTCGCCCGCATCTTGAACGCCTGCTCCTCCAGCTCCTCATTCGTCTTGGTCTCCACCTCCTTGGTCAAATGCACCACCGGCTCGAAATGCACATCCGCTTCCTCGTCCTCGGCCTTCTCATCCTCGTCATCAGCGCCTTCAGCAGCAGCCTTCTCCTTCTGCGCCTTGGCGCTGCCGGAGCGGTCGTTGTCCTCTTCGTCGGCGGCGGAGGTGTCGGGTTTGGCAGCTGGCTTGCCGCCGCCGAACATGCTGAAGACGTTGTCTTTGACTGCGGTGGCGGTGGAGGCGGCAGATTCGGTCATCGTCTTGGGCTTTTCTTCGGTGGAGGTGGAGGTGGTCTCCGTGGGCTTCTTGTCTTCGTCCGCCATGGTTGCTGGGGTTGGGGTTGACGGTTACTGGATTTGAGGTATGGGTGCTACGAATAGTGTGGAGAGTTCTATGAATCGATGGTTTGGAAGTTTCGGTTTGTTTGAAGGCGGTCACAGAAACAGAGGTCGAAGTTTGGCGGGGCGCACTGCCCCTGCAGAACGCCAAGCTATTCGTGCCTAAGGTTTTTAACTGAACACGTGACAGAATATGTTCTGTGATGCCAGTGTGTAAAGGAAATGACACGTGCATTGATTTGACTATCCTAATTCACTCACGCCCCCTTAGCACTGTCATAAGTCATAGGACAAACGAGCGACTTCAGCTCCCCATCATTGCAAGAATCAAAACAGAAACAAAAAGCGAAAGTCGAACGAACCAATGCCAACAAATGAGGAACTTCGAGCCTGCAAAGTCCTCCGTGACAGCAGGCACCAACACCGTCGAAGCAGACCGGTAAACGGCTATCAACTCGTGACATCTTGTGCTCGGGCCAGATCAAAGGTCGTTCCATACTGGGTGGGAGGCGAATGCTGGGTACAGCTTCAATATCTCCCGCCGGAATGGTTTGATTGTTTCGAGATTGGCCTGCATGGTGAGGTGGTGTTTAGCCTCGTACGAGCAGGAAGTTACCACGGCTTCAAGGCACCATGGACAGTTGGAGATCCTGATTTTGCGAAGCGCCCATGCGTTCCATGGCTTGAGTTTTTTGCTCTTCAACCAAACATCCTGCTTGCTGGCAATAACCAGCAATGCTTGGAAATGCTGTCGGTGCTCGGGAGCAATGAGGTGCTCGATGTCAATATGCGTTTCGAGGTTGGCCTGGCAGCCAAGTGTGATATTGCACACGGGGCAGTGGATCAAGATACCGCTGATCGAACATAAGCAAGATGAGCTCTCATCACCCGCAGTATGAGTGCAATCTGCCCTCTTCAGCGAGTATTTCGCGTCTTGGAGCACTTGTATACCATCGTTGAGCTCTTCTGTCGGATGCGTAAGAAGGTGAGCAGCTAGCAACGCTAGTTTGATTGTTTTGCCGCATCGCCAGAGCGGACAAGTTTTGTAAGCGGTTGAGGCGGCATTTACAAGCGCCCGGGCATATTCGTACGGAACTTGGTCTTGACCGAACAGATGGATTCTGCGGTGGTTCACGATGTGAATTGTCAAAACCCCAAGTGGCATACGTGCTGCAACGCAGCCGGCATGTGGGCATTGCAGCAGTTTCTCGACATCTCTGCCACGCGAGTTCCGGATGTGAGACGTTAACTTATCTGGCCTCGCAAATGCTGGTGGGGTGCTGCCCTTCAGGCATCCTGGGAAGATGCATGCAAAAGGCTTCTGTCCACCATGCTTCGTCTGGACATGTCTTTTCAGTTCGTATTGACGAGAGAAAGTTTTCAGGCAGTCGCCGTGTTCACATCGGAGCTGTTTAACGTCCTTGAGCCGTAGGGAAGGGTTTGAGCTATCGCTCGGCTGTTGCTCCGCCTCGTTGGTGACTACTTCACCAGGATCAAGAGGCTGATGTGCTACTTGAACATCATTGTGTGTCGAATTTGACATCGGAGGATCGTCCACGAGATCATGGTCGGGAAGCACGCGACGGCTGCCTGCCATGCCTGCGAATGGGGCCCCGGAGACTTGTCCAAGCGTATCGGGGAAGTGGTCGAGGCCCAGCGCCCTACTTTAAGCGTCAGTCTTCTTTTTAGACTTACCTGTCTTGGGCAGCGTCCTCGACGCCATCCCAATCAGGTTGCTCCCATCCCGCCCAGTTGAAGAAGTCCAGCGGATCGCCCAAGAGGTCGCCCTGGAATTCGGGGCTCACGTAGTCAGACATGATTCGTCGGCTGCAGTGCGAACCGTCTGCAAGGCTGCGATTTAGCGAGCAGATGAGGGGCGGTCGAGCTTGTGCTCGGCGATGAGTTTGCAGTAGCGGTGTGGAGAGCGAGAAATCGAGCGAAAGAGGTAAGACTCTGGGAGTAGGAGAGGTGGCAGCTATATGCTCTCTAGGCTGGACGGCATTCGAGAGCAGGGATGTGAAGTCAGACCGAGTCTAAAAAGAGGGCGACGAAGCTGCTGTGGTAAGAGCTTGGCGTGATCAATGATTCTGGCAGCAGTCAGGTTTCGCATCCACAATGACCGAACAATGCACGGCCGTGTATTGCTGGTTGTATCGTCGTCTTGACGAGCACTAGAAAGCAACCAGAAGAGAACATCGTGGCTGGGCCGGGCGTCGAGCCTTCGAGAAATGCAACTCACTCTGGTGTCATTCGATCTGTTACAAATGTGAGTCCATATCTCATACCTCATTCACTTCCTCCAATGCTCCAAAATCCCAACGTTTCATGATCCACATCGAAGGCTTAAGACAGACCAACGTCTCCAACCTAAAGCTCATCCTTCGGCGCCTCACCCTTGAACTTCTGCAAGATATTGCTCCTGCTGGTCAAATCATCCATCTTCTCCGGCGCCAACCCACCCTTCTTGATCAAGCCCTGTAGCCTCGCCAGCTCCTTCTCGACATACTGCTGGTTTTCTTCGGTCTTCTTCGCGACCTTGGCATAGTACTCTGCGTACTTGTCCGAGACACCAGTGACAGCCTTCTCGAAATCGCTGTACGCCTTGGCACCGCCAGTCTTGAGGGTCGCGACGATCTCATCAAGCGATGGGATGGTACCTGCGATCGTGTCGAGCCCGCCGCCAGAAGTACGGTGGGTGTTGGCCTTCCCGTTCATAAACGAGATGATGTCGGCTTCTGTGCGGCCGCCAGAGTATGGCTCAGGATCCTTGGAGCCCTTGGGGTAGAAGTTGATGGTTGGGTAGCTCTTGACTCCAGCTTCCTCGGCGGTGGATTTGGCGTTGGGCGCTTCGCAGTCCACCTTTGCGATCAAGACACCTTTCTCTGCGGCGAAGTCTTGGGCGACCTTCTCCCAGACTGGAGCGAGGGTCTTGCAGTCTGTATGATTATTAGCACGTGCCCATGAAAATTATACTTCTTTCGAACGTACGTCCACACCACGGCGCAGTGAATGCAACGATCGCATCCTTATCCCCACCAATCTGCTCCTTGAACGTCGAGTCCGTCAACATCTCAACATGGCTCGGCGCCGCCTTCTTCGTCTTGGCCTTGATGCCGGTCTTCTCAGAAATGAACGCGCTCAGGCTGTCCAGATCTCTCCCACTATTGTAGTCCTCTGGTGTGTCACTCTTGCCGTCGAACCACTTCAATGTCGGGAAGCCCTGCACGCCGAAACGTTGTCCAAGGCTCTTCTCAGCATCTGCGTCGACTTTGGCGATTATGACCTTGTCCTTAGCGAACTCGAAGTTGCCAGCTAGCTCTTCGTATATGGGGGCAAGGGTCTTGCAGTGGCCGCACCAGGGTGCGAAGAATTCGACGAGCGCTGGCTTGCCGGATTTGAGGACGATATCTGGGAGGTATCGTTAGCATTTGAAAAACTGTGCTTGGTAATGGTTGAACCGACCATCGAAGTTGTCTGGCTTAAGGTCGAGGACCGCCGATGCTGCTGCTGTGCCCACCACTGCCAGAGCGGCGGAGAAGACTTGTGAAAAACGACCCATGTTGATCTCCAAGTGTGTAGTTTGAAGATGTGTATTGGATCAGAAGAAATGTTTCTGTTGTACAGTAATTGAGGAAGGAAGCAACATCACATGCAGGGTCCAGCGTTCTGAACACCTGGACGATCCTTCCAGTCGCCACCACCACCCAACTGCCTATCAAATTGTTTACCGATCGGAATACGTATGCATCGGACTGTTCTCGAGCTTCGAAAGTGTATGCGTGTAACAGGTTCCAGGCTACTCCTACGACAGCTGCACAGCGCCTCGTCCTTTGTGGATAGTACCAACAACTCGGCCCTTGTAACGGAGTTGAAGGCTGGCACGGGCAAGACTACTCCTACAGCGACTACTCCTACAGCCTTGTTGTCATGTGCTAAGCTACAGCATGCGTAGGGACGACATGGTGTAGACCACTGTCCTGTCCTGCCTTCTTCGCTTTGTCGTTGAGCGCCAACACCACCCCTTGCTCTTCACGTCACACAACGCTAGCATTGCACAGATATATATCTTGGTGAGCTCTTCTCCCCTGGAGAGGTATCTTATGTGCTCTTCTCGAGCTACGATCAACGACTGAACGTCGAGACGATGGAGAACAGCTCGTTCGCCAGGCTCCCGCGCGAGCTCCGAGACGAGATATACACTTGTGCTCTGCAGACGGGTCGAATCAAGGTAGGTGCTCGAGGCTCCGATATACTTTATACCACAGACACCACCGATAAACACTTCTTGGCAATCACGACCACTTGCAAGCAAATGCACGATGAAGCGACCCCGATCTTCCTACAGACCAACTCATTCCGCCTCGAACTCAACATATTGAACGACTACAGCCACAGGAGGTGCGGTTGGCCTGATAAGTGCTCGAAGTATCGTGATTGGATCGATTACACTTTGAAGAAGTACTCCACCCCAGCTCATGCTATCGACATCGACCTCTGGCTGGGAGAGATTCGAATGGAGCAATTCGATGAAGCGACCTCGCAGACTGTGAAGAACGAGGTCGTCTGCCTGGTCAAGAGCGCAGGTAAAGCTCTGGTAACGTGGACAGTGAGCCTTTCGTTCGATCACAGCTCTATTTTGACTCAAGACCGTCCCTGGCCTCGGCGATATCAGCTCGAGGGTTTGCCGTTCAGCACAGGTTTCACGGAAATGCCCTTGGTAGCTCCGCATGCTTGTGTTCAAGATATGATGTCCACCTGGATAGGTGTCCTGCAAAGCAAGCGAGGGATGATGGGTCCCGGCTACTACGGACTGTATCATGCCTGTCTGGAGTGTGCTGGCATTGTTGCCGCTGGAGTCCTTAACGACATCACAAAGGCGTTGGAACAAGATACTCCTAGCAGCTAGGCATGTACCGGAGACTACTGTTGAACCGTCTGCTGTTGTGGTGGTCGCATATTAGCCTTGGACTGAGGAGGATCTCTTCGGTGTCGGCTCAAGTAAGAAGAGAAATGTCACATGCTGATTCGGCAAAGTTCGTGGCACATTCACTCGCACATGCTTCCGGTGTTGGGCTCGTTTACAGTCCGTGTAGCTCATCAGTGAATTCCTAATACATGGAGATCGCTTAACCTTCGAAGCTTCCTTCATCAGACTGAAGTCGACACCACTGATCGAGCATCGCAGAGATGGAGAACAGTCCTTTCGGCAGGCTACCTCAAGAGCTCAGAGACGAGATCTACACACTCGTGTTGCCACAAGACCGTGATGTCCAGCTTCGTATACTTGAGACTCGGCAAGAGAAGAACGGGAATGGGACTCAAACCCTGAAGAAGATGAAGGTCACCAGAGACTCTGGCCTCCACCGGTTCGCGCTCGCCATCACCACCGTCTGCAAGCAAGCACGCCGCGAAACCATTCCGATCTTCATACAGGACAATCGCTTTGACTTTCGGACCAGAGTGTTTTGTATCGCGGAAACACCTCTGAACAATGGTCACATTGTGAGGGATATCAGCGACATAAATGTCTTCTGTCGCTGGATCAAAGGCATGATCAACAAGCACTCCATCACCAGAGCTCCGCACATCAACATCGACCTCGGAACGGTCTTGAAGAAGAACATCACATCACAGCACTGGTTTCGAAACTGGGCTCAGGAAGAGCTGATCCGACTCATCACGAAACCCAATACCCAGATCGAATGGACAATGAGCTTTGCGACATTCTTCGACTCCAAGAAGGGCACGCCGCGGAACTTCATACCGGCGAAGGTCACAACAGGGTTTTCTCGTGTTGCTCTGGCGTCTCCGCATGTCGCCATCGACCATGCGCTGGATGGTTCCGAAGACCAGCTGTGGACTCGGTACGTGGAGAGGATGATCAACAGGAAGTGCTACGGTGAGAACGTCAAGGAGCTGAACGATGTTGGAGGACTGGCCAGGACTTTTGTGAGTGAGATCCAATGGGGTGTGGAGAAGGCAAAGTTGGCGCAGTGAAGACCGCGGCTTTCCACGTCGTACGACATGTTGGGGGGTTGTCGGGAAGCAGAGTATCGAAGGGGACGTTATGGAGCTCAAAAGGGTTGGTGACCTAATGGTGAGTTCTGTAAGTCAAAGACAGGCTGTTCAGGATGGCATTGGCCGCCACCTCCCAGTGATGGAAAGGAACTGAAAAAGCCGGCACTTTGGATAGTTGTTCAATTCAGATGGATTACCCAGAGACACAAACTTCCTTCAGCTCGATTTGTTCGCTCACCGCTTCAGCCACGTCGCTCGTGTGATATCACGTGCTTTCTTCACTCAGATCACTGTTCCTGCTCAGCTGAGCGCCTGTTGGACATATGATATAGCGCTAACGTTGCACGGACCCGCAGCAGTTCATATACTGACACTAATCCCTCGTTGGTTTCCCTCCGACTTGCGATATCACATCAACCCTTCACAAGGATGGACAGGAGCCCGCTCGCCAAACTCCCGCGGGAGGTGAGAGATGAGATTTACCGCATCACCTTACACTCTGACCGTGCTGGTGATATCGAAATCGACCTCACTCGCTCCGGCAAACCGAAAGGTGACGAGCCCAAGTTGAGAATCTACGGCAGCAAACTGCACGCCGTGCTTCAAGCACTCACAACGACTTGCAAGCAAGCACGACAAGAGATGATGCAGACCTTCTTTGAGATCAACACTTTCGCATTCCGGACCACTATCCTCAACAACGCCGCCTACTGGCCCGATTCAGTGAAGTCGATCAATGAGTTGCCCAGCCTTCGACACTGGATCCAGCGTATGGTCACCCGGTACCCTGACTTACGTCTTCGCCTCCACATTCAGATGGGAAGAATGTTTACCAAGAAGCTCATGCCAGAAAGCGTGTTTCGCCAATGGATAGTAGGCGAGATCGTTCGAACTGTCAAGGTCGCGCACTCGGGAAGCACAATATGGACGTTGAGCTTGAGAGTCCTCCCGGACTTCGAGCGTCAAATGCCCTTTCGCGAATCGGAAGCGACAAACTGGCCACCGGCCCATCAGCCCTCGTTCGTGGAATACGTCCGCATCCCGTTGATGAGCCCGGATTCGAGTATTAAGCAGAGCCTAGAAAACGGCAAGGATCTGGATTCCAATTACCGTATCTCCAAGAGCAATGGGCCAGAGTTCCAAGCCGAGTATCTCGACAATCTGGCCCGTATGGGTCAGCTGGTGAAGATCTTCGTTGATGACATCCGGAAGGGCGTAGGGGAGGACGAATGGGTGGACAAGGCGATCTGAAGATGGTGCCAGCAGTGAATTCCGAAAGGCCATCGACGAAGCCAGATTTGAGCAGTGAAGGCCGCCGGCCTCTACATCACGCGGCATGCTGATGGGATAACCGGGAAGCAGTGCTGTGGCTCTCCGTCCATCGAAGGAATCGAAAGGGTATGGGAAATCCGAACAGAACCATCGTGTTGGTAGGCTTCTCTGTAACAAACCGCTGACCCTCCTTCGTTCGACCGTTATCACGAACATCAATCAGCTTATTGCCACTATTTGCTCTCTGTCTCCATTCCGTTTCGTTCGGGTAATGTCACATGCTTCACCGGTCTTGATCTCCATTCACCTTTGCACTAGATCGCTCGTGTGACACGGAGCTAATGCTGTGTACCAAAATACAACCTCTTACAGCGGTAGCCTCGCCGCACACATGGTCCTCTGAGATAGCATCAAGGACTGTGCGGTGCCCCATGCAGCCTCTCCTAGCTTATTTTCAGGTCGAGACACTTGAATTGAGTACCTACCACAACGGCCGTCAGACCATGGACAACAGCCCGCTCAGCAGGTTTCCACGAGAAGTCAGAGACCTCATCTGGGCCGCAGCGCTGAAGGCGGTCTATTTGGATGAAGGGAACATCTACCTGACTCCATCGAACGATGCAAGAGATGGGCTGAGGATGGACATACACGAGCGCAACCGACGTGCCCTCGCGCTCACGCTGGTCTGCAAGCAAGTCCGAGAGGAGGTCATGCAGACTTTCTTCGAGATCAACACATTGGTCTTCAATACCACCATCTTCGGTACCGCAAAGTCGGCCAAGGCAGAGTCGAGGGTAACTCGAGAACCAAGCCAACTCGTGGTCCTTCGTCAGTGGATAGAACGAAGGATGAACAAGAACGCTGCAACAGCTCGTCACATCGATATCCAGCTGGGAGCGATCGCCAGCCTAGGTATTTGTCGGAGAGGTGTGTTTCGTCAATGGGTGTCCAACGAGATCGTCCGAACGATCAAGACCGTGAACACGGGCAGCAGAACCCAGTGGAGCTTGAGCATGGGGATTATGCCAAAGTTCGAGGGCACTTTCGAGGATCCTCACCACACCGTAGTCGTGGCCTTCTCGCACATTCCGGTGACAGCTCCAGGTGAGGCCATCAAGCAGTGCCTGATAAACAGGAAGAATAGCGACGGAGATTACCGGCGCAAGCGAAGCGAAGTGCGTCCCGCTGAGTTGCGCCCTGCTGAGTACCTGGAGAGCCTGGCGCGGGTGGGCTCGCTAGTGGAGACGTTTATCAACGACATCCAGAAGTATGTGGAGGAGGCTAATGAGGAGGCTAAAGAAAAGGCCAGAGGATGAGCGCTGGCGACTGCGAAAGTGATGAGTGGAACGAGTCTCCGAGACACAAACACGCACGATGGATTGCTCTGAAGGCTCCGGAGCTGGAGCAGACACTCGAGACATATGCATGCCCTGAAAAAGTGATGATATATCAGCATTTAAAACTCCCAATTTCGAGGAGAACCTCGCATATCCAGACCTTGTGCTTAGAGAAGGATAAGCTGTCTTCCCGTCGTAGCCTAGAGACCGACCATTGGGGCGTTGGCAGTATGATCGTAGTGACAGCAGTGACTTTAGTGAGCGCAGAGACTGTAGATCTAGTGAGCGCAGTGACAGCTCCCTTGGCCCCCAGATCCGTCTCGTTCGATGTACATCACCCTCTCCTTGATGCACCAACATACAGTAGCTAACAGTAGTTCTACTTTACCTCTGCCCGAAGAAGCGAACAACGATGGAAAACAGCCTGCTGAACAAGCTACCTCGGGAACTTAGAGACCACATATAATCTCTTGCCCTGCAGTACGAAGGAGGCGCCATCACCCTTCGAGTCCCAAGAAGACGTCGTAGAGGAAAGACGCTGCAAGTGCATCGACCAGATCCGGGATCGTCCGGTGGTGCGATCTTCCCCTCGCTGGCGCTCACCACGACCTGCAAGCAAGCGTACTTCGAAGCCTCCCCCATCTTCCTCGAAACAAACTCTTTCAGAGTCCGGGTCGCGCTCACGGCCATCTCGACAGGCCCTAGCAAGCTGTCCATCGCCCTCCGAAGATGGCTCGAGTTTATGAGCAACAAGTACTCAGCTTCGCCGCGGCATATGACCATCGTGCTGGGTCCATGGCCGACAAGTCTCTCGACCGGCTGTTTTACGATACATAGTGGGTTTCGCGAATGGGCGGTGAAAGATATCGCTCGAGCTCTTTCCGGTATACCCAATCTGCGTACGAGGCAGGTCATGAAGTTCGATATTACGGTGGAGGTGGAATGTGAATTCAATTCGCCCTTCTGGTACACGAGCGGCGTGATGGCGTTTGGCGGTGTGCCTTTGATAGCTCCACGTGAGCGTATCAAGTCGGTTATAGAGTCCTGGAAACCACCAACGCATTTTGAGGATAGACGCACGAAAGAAGGAAAGCAATACATGGAGATGGTTGAGCAGGCGGGCGGGATGGTGGAAAGATTTGTTGAAGACATTCGGAAGGGTTCAGAGGAGGCTGCTCAGGGAGTGCAAAGTTGATGCGAAGATCTGACGAAGGAAGAGGTCAAAGCATAGGGGAACAAAGGTATGCTGGACAATAAGGTTGAGACGGGTATCTTGGTATCTTGCTGCGATGGATCCAGGACATGATGGTGTCCGTGAAGTAGCTACTAAAGGACAAGGTGATGTCGAAGGTTTGTGGCTCTTTCTGATCTCACATGCCCTATCGCCATCGCTCTTGCCCCTTTCGGATGCCTTGCACGTGCAAATGCCCTAGTTCATGACCCGTTCACAGAGATCTGAAGCTCCATGTCCCTTTCCTCCAACAACCTGACCGACAAAGTCTCTGGCTTCGGTACAGGAAGGATGGACTACAGCCCACTAAACAACCTGCCGCGAGAGATCCGAGACCACATCTACACCTTGCCCCTCAAGCATACCAACGATGTCACCCTCGACCTCTCGCACAGCGGCAAAGGGAAGAATCGAAAACTCACAGCTAGCACCAGATGCCGCTTTCTTCGCCGCCAACGTGCTCTCGCACTTCTGTCGACTTGTAAGCAAGTACGATGCGAAGCAGCCCCAATCTTCTTTGAGGTGAATTCTTTCCGCTTCTACCACAACGCAGATTGGGACGTGTGGACTCACCTTGCGGAAGGCGAGAACGACCTCTATGCCGAAATGCAAAATGACCGCTTTGTCCAAAGAGCCAGCAGGTTAGGCCCGTTGCGCACATGGGTCGAGCAAACTGTCAACAAGCAGTCCACCCGCATCGGTCGCATCACAGTTGGGCTGGGATGGATTTATCGTACCAACTTCGCAGCGGAAGACTGGCTACACAGGTTCACCACTGAGGTTGTGCACTTCATCAACAGCCTGGAACACATCCGTACGACATGGGCAGTGAGCTTGACCGTGGCCTCGCGCCTTCTAGGTCCCATGCCTGGGTGTCGCAAAGTGATATTCGAAGGCGTTCCGTCGTTAGATCCGAGCGGGGGCGTCAAGTTCGCGCTGGTTGATGACGGATACGACAACGTGTATGCGACGACTTTGCCTGACGATCACAATGACCCCTCCCGAAAGGATCGGAGAACCGTCTGTAAGATAATCGAGGGCTTTGTAGATGGGGTTCAAACGGGGGTCGAGGCTGTCCAGGAAACAGGAAGACTGCAAGTCGCTTCGGAGAAGGAGGCTGTCTAGAAAAGAGCAGTGCAGTGGCGATGGGCATCTGTGGTGGCTCTCGTGTGCGAGACGAGCAGCGAGTGAGCAACATGCAGCAAGTCGGCTTCAAAGGGTCGTGTCGTGCAGATATATGAAAGGTCTGTGGCATTTCCACCCAAATCGCTGTCACATGCTCTCTACCGCTGCTTGCTTCCTGTTTCAAAATCCGACTAAACCGCGCGGCGCGGCGCTAAGTCTGCACGTGCCCTAACGATTCTTTGACCTTCTTTGAAGCCGTGAACCTCTTCACCGCGGGAAACACAACAACTATCGAAGCATCCACTACGAAGATGGACAACAGCCCTCTCAGCAAGCTTCCTCGCGAGTTGAGAGACCTCATCTGGGGTTTCGCGCTGCAAAGACCCAGTCCTGTCATCCTTTACGTTCCCGGCGATGAGCAACACTGCAGAATCAAAGCATGGAGGCCACGCAAGAGGGCACGGCCAGCACCACTTCACGCACTAGCACTCGCGTCAACCTGCAAGCAAGTGCGCATTGAGGCACTCCCACTATTCTACAAGACCAACCACTTTCAGTTCGAGACCGACCTATTTCAGATCGGCCGCAAGAACTGCGACGCCCCGGCGTTTAAGGCTCGCCTTAGCAAGCTGGCTGTCTTTCGTGTGTGGGTGAACCAGACCGTCGACAAAAACAACTTCCTACCGTTCCACATCGACATCAAGCTAGGCACGATGGACACACGCCAGACCGAAGCACGAATTTGGCTTCGCAGGATCGCTATGAAGTCTGCCAGACCGTACGCACTACGAAGAACCTCAGCCCGGAGTGGGCGGTCAGCCTGGCAATCCGTCCTGGAGACTACGTGCGATCGCATCCCAAACAGCCAATCACGCTCCCATACGATGTTTCTCGCTACCTCTGCTTTGACAATGTCTTGCTGGCAAATCCAGCCGAGGGCGTCGGGCGTACACTCAACAGTATTCCGGTGCAGGTGCAGGGTATGCCGTTGGTTGTGGGGGTGAAGGGGGAGTACATCGAAGCGGTGAAGAGTCTCTGTGGGATGGTTGAAACCTTTGTGGAAGGTGTTCAGAAGGGTGTGAACCGGGCTGGCGATGGCGAGGGTACTGCGACGCAGCGGATGCCACCACGCGGGACTGTGGTGATGATTAGGTGAAAAGGACAGCGAGGATGAGATGAAGCGGGATGGTGGAGTTGCTGAAAAGATGCAGCACGAACGTGGTGATGAAGTTGTGTCTTCATACGGGAGAGCTCTAGTCATTGAGGTTAAGAGATCTGAATGTCGCAAATCACACACTGCTAGCTTCATGTCAAGTTTATGTCCGTGGCCAAGATCGATTCATCGTTCACCACCTCCCAATTTGATGTCGTCTCAAAGTTCTCAGCATTATCGACCCAAGCTCATCGTCTACTGTAGTTGCGGCTCGTTGAGTAGCCAGAGGGAGAAGATGTCGAGATGACCAGCGTCAAGAGCGCCGATCCTATCATATCAAGTTGATGTCTGTGGACAAGATCGACTCATCATTGAGCACCTCCCCATCCATGAAGCCATAAATATAACTGTCTCCTAGCAAGCGAAAATGGCTGTGGTCCACAGCCCTCAAAATCGAAGGCGAAGGCATTCCATGAATTATCACGACAACATCGTCTTTCTTGACATCCATAGGTGCCCAACCAATGTACCCACGATCGGTCATCACGAAGTCTCGTCGGTAAGGTGGCATCGACGGCGCCACTGAAGAGTTGTATGGTATCATACCACCGGACTCTAACCACTCTGCCACAGCATCGTCATATCTGGTTCTGGCCTCATCCGTGATGTGGGCAGAGGATGTGAATGGCCCTTTGCCGTTGCAATAAAGCGTCCGCGTAGCGCCTCGACATGGTCTTGGCCGTTGTAGTATCTCCATCCGTTGGCATAGCGTGTCGAGACGTAAGACTTAAGCTGGTTGCAAAAAGTTCTTCTGAGGTCGGACAGGAACTGCGAAACGTGCGGTTCTGTAGGCTCTTTGGCGGCAGTCTGCTCTCCCATGGCATCGGCTGACGCAGCGTAGACCTCGTCATAGGCCTCCCGGAAGCTCCGACTGCTGACCGCCAGCTGGACTTTGTCTAAGACGTAGCATCGGACCTTGAGTGCCATGCCATCGTCCGAGAGGCTAAAGACTGCTGGAACTTGTCGTGCCGAGTCATTATTCAACATACGCCTAGCAGACACATACTGCCTCCAGTCCGGCACCCAGGATGGCATACGAGAGTCGGACTTAGCACGCTCGTCGAGGTCAGTGGAATAGTTGAGCCCGGCTTCCATCAGCACTTCCGCTAAAGAGCCAGCTTTGAGGTAGTGGACCGCCACCCGATGGTACAGCAGCTCTACGCTGTTATCGAATTCGTAGTTCGCCTCGAATGGTGTGCGAGTTCCATCAAGCGCTAACCCAGCCAGAGCAAAGACTTTGTCCCTTGGGTCCTGGGCTCCGAATTCGCGAGAAGCAACCAGGTACTTGAGCATCTGCATCTGTAGCTCCTGCGGGCCTTCTTCGTCAACGTCCGTGGCGGACACCAGAGTTTCCAAATGCCGGAAGTTGTGCACGTCCGAAGGCTTTTGCACAACCTGATGGTGAAGTGGGGTCTTGGTGAAGGCGTAGAAGCCTCGTCTAAGGTCTTTGTGCGGGACCTCCACATCCCCACAAACGAACATCACCTTGTCGTTGACGGCAAATTCCTGAATGATCCAGGCTCGACCGAACCATGCCTTCTCCAGGAGATGTGTGACAGCGAGTAAGTCACTGTAACGAGACTTGTTGATATACTCTAGTCGCTCTTCGTTGAGATACTCAGCCCAGGTGGAGCGCCATATTTCTTTCGAATGCTCGGCACTCAATTCTTCGAGCCGCGCGGAGTAGAAGGAAGAGAAGCCGTACCCGATCTCTTTCAGAAAGTTGATACCTGCCAGAGTTTGATCGTCTGAGTCTCCAAGCCACACAATGACTCCGGTGGCATTTTGGTAGATCTGGCGCATGTGGCGGACTTGCTGCGCTCGTTCAGCCAGGTCCGCTTGGTTTATGCACAGAGCATCGATCCAAAGCAACCGGTCAAGGTCAGAAGAAGCTTGCGTTGTGCCTGGGTCCCGAACATTCCGTAGCCGAAGTAGTGCAGCGTGGAGGTTGCTGGTAATAGATATTGAATGGCTGCCAACGGAGACAGTAGGCTCGACACTCGATCGCGTACCCCAGTAGTAAGACACTGCCTCGTATGCCACATTGTCACTAGGTGAGACATGCACTATCTCTCCCTCGATTTCAGTTTGAGCATCTTCGCTCGCCCGCAATTTGAACAGCCTGGTGTCTCGGGGACTTTCCAGGGGCTTGTACTGGTATTGCATTAGGTAGTCCGAAGGCACAAATGGCCGTGTCGTCGGATGCGTCCTGCGTGTTCCCTATAACAGCTAGGGCACCTCGTGATTCTGCACAGCCCAAGATCTTTGCCAGCGGTGGAGGTCGCCAAGTGGCGTACACGAAACAAACGAGCAAAGCAACTTTGAAGAGCCAACTGGAGCCTGATTGAAGAGAAGAGAAGAATACTTGTGGCGTATCTGCAGGCTGTCTCGCCCAATCTTCCATCTCGTGACAGCGCAGCCTGCTGCCAATGCTTGTTCGACGCCACACTGTAGCTTAGGGTCCGGAGATGATACTGCGCCCATCCGATATGCGTCTATCGATCGCTGTAGAAACGGTACGGTGACACAAACGTGAAGCTCGTCGGGAGCAACAAAAGGGTGGCCCCTAGGCGTCTGGCGGGAAGCAGAGACGTTGTGGGAGCGCCCTGCCGACGAGATGATGTGGCTGGATGGCTGGACGACAGATTGCCAAGGCGGCTTTATTTCGGCCAGACTAGCTTGAGGTGGTTTAGTTGAAGACCATCGCGGATGAGGTTCACGGCCGAGGGGCTGTGTATAGGTAAGTTACAGGGATGACAAATTCCGTTCAAACAGGTGGGTGTGTAGAAGCCCCTGATCAAATATCAGATGAGGTCGTGTAGGGAGTTTTCCAGGTATAATCTGTAACCAGATAATAAGTCACATGCTATCACATGTCCGAAAGGCTCCTTACCGATGCGGACGTCAAACCTTACACGGCGCTAGTGCGAAAGATGAAATCTTGCTTCTAATCACTGCTTCTTTGCAACGCATCACAACTCGCAGATCAGTCCCTATCGACCACGGACGACAGTCCACTCAACAAGCTCCCGCGAGATCTCAGAGATGAAATTATCGCCCTCAGCCTACAACACAATACCACCATGGTCTCAAGCGCACTGCATATCCGGATAGCAAAGTCATTCTGCGCAGATACACTGGCCTCCGTAACGCACTGGCCCTCACAGCAACATGCGAACAAGCATACCACGAGGCAACGCCAATGTTCTTCAAAAGCAACTTCTTCAGGTTCTCGACAAAGGCACTCAATCTTATAGGCGACCACGGCGCCTACTATACCAAACAGGCCTCAGGACTTACCGTGTTCCGCCGATGGGTCGTTTAACCGCTGCGAAAACACTCTTGTTCCGCCATCTCGATCGATCTCGATCTAGGCAACATCTTGCTAGATGATTTCAGATATGAGTACAAGTTCCTCGAATACATCAAGAACGAAGTCGCCCAAATTGTCGCAATCGCCTGCAGCCCGCGTATCGTGTGGACAATAAGTCTAAAGATCGACGTTGGATCCCCGATCGAACCCATGGAAGATGTGGCCTGTTTCGAGCAAGTCCCTTTGCCGGAACCACATGCTCGTGTCGAGTGCGAGATACGGGATTGGAAGATAGATCTGGGCAGGCAACTCGACTACGGAGGTGTCCAAGCGCACTGGTACAGGATCCTAATGAAACATGCGGATGAGCTTGACGAGGAGGTAAAGGCTTTTATGAACGGCATCAAGGAGGCTGTAGAGGTTGCAGGCGAGACCGATGTGAAGGTTTGAAGTGAGCGAGGAGCTGGGATGTTGAGTATTACGTGTCTCTCTGCGCTGTGAGGTGGACGGTTGCGGAACTGGGAGTGATCAAGGCGGAGTAATTAGGAGGTGGGCGGATGAATGCAACCGCTGTAAGTCTTAGGAGCTTGATTTCGTTCACATGATTCAGTATTCACATGCATCATTGCTAAACTAAACAAGTGATGAATCTTATGATTCACCACGGTCTCCATCGCAAGGCAAGACTGTGACACTACCGTAGCCACTCATCGACCAACGACTATGGACAACAGCCCATTCAGCAGCCTTTCACAAGAGCTCCGTAACGAGATATTCATGCTCGCATTGCAGCATGATGGCCATATCAACCTCGTACGCAAAGACCGGCACGGGTTACCCTCACCGCTTGGACCGGGCAGAAATCGAAGATATGATCAAGATGGTGGACGAGATCGGTTCTGCCATGACAGCTTTCATGGAAGATATACGGCGTGCTGTGGACGATGCACGGTCATGAAGACTGCGATATGACTTCGCAGGCACGTGCTACACCATGGTGGGGAGTTCTTTAACACCGTTGGGCGTGTACGGGAAGTCTGTTGATGATAAGCGTTCTCCGAAAAAGCGAGCTGGCAGTTGGTAGCCGTGACGGCGACTCCGGTGGCGAGGCGCCTGGCTGCTTGTCTAGGATGTCCTCGGCCACTCCCAGTTTGTGAGATGATGGTCAGTTTCGTCCTCGACTCCACGGCTAGGGACCACGCTTTCACGGTTACCATTGGTCCACCCACAGCTTCATCCAAGAGTTCGAGAGCATCTGATGAGTACTCTTTCCCTGTTGAACCAGCATAAGAACGCATCTACCAAATGTGAGGTTAATAACACCACCTCTACGTCCATAGGCTGAGCAGACGGAGTGAGTAAATCAAGATCTGGAGTTCACCTGCCGATTTCTCATCAGTATGGAGTAAGTAATCGCAGTGAGTGAGAATTGAGTGCAGTGAAGATGTGACTGAATTACGGACCTTTCTAGCGGCTTCTGTCGCTCGGTGTCACATGCTTCTCCGTGAGTACCTTCCGAATCAAGACACCTGTCAGAAAACTTCCTTTCGTTCTCTCAAGACTTGACACACCACGATTGTCAATCGTCCGCCAGCAACCATGGACAACAGCCCTCTCAGCAAGCTCCCACGGGAGATTCGCGACGAGATATACACACTCAGCCTGCAACACGACCAGACCATCACCATATGCACATCAAGCACCAAGGATTTCGCCATCAGGAGTCAGGACGTGGCCCCGCACACACTCGCACTCGCACTCACGAAGACCTGCAAGCAGATCCACCACGAGGCGCTTCCCCTCTTCTTCAAGACAAACTCTTTCGTCTTCTTCACGTGCATACTTGGTCGGTACCATCCTTTGGCAGACTTTCGGGAGTGGATCAGCAATACGCTCAATAAACATCAAACCTCAGCTGGGTCCATCGAGATCCATTTGGGAGGTATTTGGAATTGTCGTCTGAGTGAGGAAGCAGCAATGAGAAGGTTCGTCGAGAACGAGATCGTGGAGCTGGTGAAGAGTGCGACCGTCCCTCGTATCGCCTGGACGGTTAGCGTGATACTCGATTTCAAGTACGGTAGCCGAGGGAGGACGATCTATCTCGCTCAGATACCATTACTAGGTGCGAGCGAGTGCATTGAGCAAAGAATACGGAAGGCGGCGGCAGGGGCGAAGCAGGGTAAGGAGACCAGGCCTGGTATAGTCCGAGACCATACGAGAAGCTGATCCGATCTACAGATGACATTGCCGCTGTGGTGACACCTTTCTGTGCAGGTCTTGCGAACGCTGTGCAAGCCGCGCTGGCGGATTGAAAGCTGCGGCCGGAACGATGCTCTGCTGCTGCGAGGTTGGAAAGCTTGCAGGAGATGAGTGAGCTCTGCAAAAGACAGAGCTGAAACGAAGGGTCCGCAGGAATGTGACTTCTCGTGTCTCTTCTCTGAAGTAGTCGAGCGCGGCGGATCTCGGAGACTGCTCATGCGAGATGAACATCATGGCAGATTGTTCGAGGTTACGGGAAGGGTTATACGTTGCGAGACTATTACGGCATCGTACTACGTGACAAGGTAGAAAGAACGGCACGTTGGTCAACTTACCTTCCGCAGTGACACTGACTTACATTGCTCGGAATCCGCCTTCTGTCCCAATCTCAAGTCTTCGCTTGCTCACCACTTCCGAAGCATTCGCTGCACTCAACCCCCAGTTCCGTCCACCCCTTTGCCACGGACTCCCATCAGTCATCCCACCCCCCATAATATCCCTGCCGTACATCCTATCCTCATCATAAACCTCCACCGCCCTCCCGAGGCTACCATCCCAACCATACCAACCGTCCCTGCCCAGCGGCGAACGTCTCGACGAACGATCAGGCGAACCCCAATCATCATCATATTGCGACAGCGTCCGAGACCCGTGCCTAGAAGGCGTCCAAGAGCGAGGGAGCCACTGTGTCCCCTCATAGTCCATTAACTTCCCGCCGCACCAAACCGGACGAGTCCCTCCCTGAGTCCGAACGTCTGCTCCAGCCTGTGGTGAAGCTTGGGTGCTGGGGTGGGCGCTGGTAGGTGAACGGAGCCCCGTAGTGGAGATCCACCATCGCTTCAGCGGCGCTCATCTCACGTGCATGGCGACCACCGTAGCTGTCCTCTGGAAAGCAGGAAGAGCTGGACTTGGCACGTAGGATCGGTGGAAGCGATCGTGTCGATCGTAGGAGTTGTTGCGCCTGTACCTGCCACCGTGTGTAGATCCACGGCGCGGAGACCGCTGGTTTGGAGTACGATCGCCTCGACCGTGATAGTAGCGAGAGTGGCGCTCGTAGGACTCGTTGGCGTAGCCCGACATCGTGCAGCTTAGTGATGGCGATGTATTTGTACTTGGGTAGCAGGCCTTGAAGATCGAGTAACAACTGCTGCGGAGAAAGGTGATATTTGTCTGTTGCAGAAGAATGACAGGAGGCAAAGCTAGAAATTTTGATGTCATCCAAATGCGCGTGAATCTATGATGTTTCGTAGAATTCACATGTCGATGCGGCTGGACCCGTAGTACGTGAATATAAGAAAATGTGCATTCACCAGCCCTGCATCTTCGCGCGTTCCAGCGCGAATGGTCAACTCGCCACATCACCGATGTATACAGTCGTTGTGCTGAACCTATACATCATGCAGCGGTTTTGTGTTCCTTGGGAAGAGGACAGAGAGGATGCCTCGCGTCTTGCGATGTGTGTGAGGAAAGTTGAGGTGTCTTACCGGTTTTCGGGGCTGACTTGCTTGCACAGCATGAGAACAAAGAACGCGCATGTACAGGAGGAGAAGATGGGAGCGTGAGGCAAAAGAGCAAACACATAGTCGCAATAACCTACGCTTCTGAAGTCATGCATCAAGTCGGTCGATGCACCGTATCCATGCTGTTGCGCCTGCCTCAACCATAATCAGCGCGATGCGTGGGTATCGCCTGCCAATGCGCCTATCCCTATGCAGCTCCTCCCAGAACATACAGTCATGCCAATGCCTCCCTGATCAAGCGTAACCACCCAAATACCTTGTGGATATCATACACAGCCATGAATACAAACCAGAGGACGAAAGCCACCAGCAGATAGGGTATCGTAGCAATGGCCTTCTCCATGAAAGCCCTTCGCAACACAAATTTATCCAAATCATGGACCAGAGCAATACAGTCGTCGAACAGTTGCACAGCAGCGTCGATGATCTCTTGCCTCTCCCGTGGCGTCAAGATCGTCTCAGCTTCTGCGAGTCGTGCTTTGAAAAGTGTCTTGATATCCTCGCCGTCCTCATCGTTGCCAAAGGCTAAAAATGAGAATCCGGGTTTGGTATAGCTCGACTTGATGTCCATGGCAGGCAGAAGCTGATGTTGCTGTGTCCAAAAGTCCGCACCTGCATTGTTGAGCTCCTCGCGGATCCAGCGGCCTCCACTGAAAATAGCCATGTACATAACCCAGCCGTAGGCAAAGAGAGTACAAGGATTGACCCTGATATCCTCTTCCATTCGCCGTAATGTACTGGGCCGCACTCGTGGCCAGAAGGTCCCGTTGGCTTTTATGGATACGCCAGTGCATGCAGAGATGTCGTGCAGATCGGTCTTGAGGCGCGTGGAACGTCCGAGACCACGAGGCCGTGCTCTGGCCAGCCACTGCCACAGCTGAGCATTGCCCTGGTTGGTCGAGGGCGAGAGCCTCTCTTCTTCCTCGATCTCAGCCCACGTTTTTTCGTACATCAGATAGATTTGCGCGAAAGCGGCGAAGCCATGGCCGTAGAGTTCTGGCGACTTTTGGTTTGGTGGAAGCGCGAGCCGTAGCCGATCGATTATGAGCCGATTAAGTTCTGTATGTTGTCTGCGCGTCGCCGCATTGATCTGTGCAGGTAGACTCGGTGTTGGTACTGGAGGCGGCAGTTGTGGTGGTATTGGTAGTGCCGGCGCTGGTCCTCCCCCTGGCGGAGAGGGAGGCGGCGTTATGAGATGCCTTGACATGTTGGTGCTGCGTAGAGGCTACGGTTGAAGCGTACTGTCGGGTGCTGATCGGATATATGCCCGCTTTATCATGTTTGTTCAAGTGTCATATCATGTGCCAGGCAGCGGTAGAGTCACAAGTCCACAAAGCTGTGGTGTTCACGAGATATGTTTTCTATGAGATGGCGAAGTTATGGTCAAGCTTTCCATAGTCGCGCCTTCGAAGATCGCGTGTCTTGCCGGGAGCCGTAGCGCGGGATGGGGCAGGTGCGGCGAACGGGAAGGAGCGTTGCCCTAGGCGACGAAACGTTTTGATTATGGGAGACCAAACGTCCTCTCGAGCAGCCATCTGGAGACCGCTAGCATCAACTCAAAGGCGCATCACGTACTTTGACTGCCTGAATGACAGTCGCTCATCAATCTGTCAAGCACCGCGCCGATCGGCAGCATCAGCATTCCTCGCCAGAGCACCCCACATTGATGGTCCAGTAGTCGGCATCGCGAGCTGCTGGCAGCGCAGAGAAAGACCATGGACACTTCATACCTGTCGCAGCAGGTCACGACCATCATTGAACGATTGCATGGCTTCTTTGACGAGATCGGCGTGCCCAGCCACGAGCGAGACTCGCGCGAGTCGGAGGTGAGTAACAAGCTCTAAACAACGCCGACGCATATACTAACAATGCTACAGCTCTTTTCTGCCCTCTCAGAGACACTCCACAATCAGCTCAACCTCGTCGCAAAGGAGAAACATGAGCTCACAGAAGAGGCGCAACGCCTTATCAAGACTATCCGCCAGATGGAGCGATCACTAGACGATACAAGACCCAACGATGATTACGAATCTGAGCGCGACGGTTTGAAGGTCTCCTACCCGCTCCTCGACTGCATACAGCACCTCAAAGACAAGCATCACACCATCTCCAAACTTCATCGCGAGCGCTACGAACAGGTCAAGAAGCTGGTCGAAGCACTCGAATCATATGCATCGCATCTGGAGCCAACATTCGTCTCAATCAACCTTCCACCTACCTCGCCGAATGCCAAGATTCCGACGAACTTCGACTTGTCGCCCACGTATGTTGCGAAGCTGGACAATGAGTTTACGCGTGTGTATGAGGAGTACAACAAGCGCGTGGCGACCGTCACTCAAATCGCGGACGACATCATCAACCTCTGGTCAGAGCTCGGTACACCACAAGCGCAAGTCGACAGCAACATTGTACAGTATGCGCGTGAGTCACCGGAGCAGCTGGGTCTGCATGCAGACGACTTGAAGCGGTTGGTCTCGAAGCGCGACAAGCTCGTATCAGAGAAGTCGCAGCGAGAGCGCAGATTGAAGGAACTCCGTACGAATATCGAAGGACTGTGGGATCGCCTGGGCGTTGACGGAGCAGAGCGGAAGCGATTCTTGTCCGCCAACCGCGGCTGTGGACTGCGCACGATCAACGAGTTCGAGGATGAGCTTAGTAGGCTGAACGAGCTGAAGAGGCAGAACTTGCACCTCTTTGTGGAGGATGCGCGATTCAAGTTGCAAGAGTTGTGGGATAATCTGTACTTCTCGGAAGAGGAGATGCTCGACTTTGCTCCTGCGTTCTCGGACGTCTACTCGGATGCTCTTCTTTCAGCACACGAACAGGAGATAGCCCGCTTGGAGTCACTCAAAGAGCAAAGAGCGCCAATCCTGGCCGCAATCGACAGACACAGGAGTCTCATCAAGGACCGCGAAGATCTGAACCAGAGCAGCCTAGATGCGAGTAGATTGATGGCCAAGGGTCCGACAAAGGGTGAGAAGCGTGATCCTGGCAAGCTGTTGAGGGAGGAGAAGATGCGGAAGCGCATCACGAAGGAGCTACCGAAGGTGGAGGTAGACCTGCGGAGGACGCTGGAAGCGTATGAGGACGAGTATGGGCGACCTTTCTGTGTGCATGGCGAGCGATATTTGGACGAGCTGGAAATGAGCCAGGCTAAGGCCAAGCAACCGCCTCCTCGAAGCAAGACTCCGAACGCGCTACAGCCAGCTAGAGAGGCGCCGAAGAGTGGTGGGAAGTCGCAACCACCTAGCAGGAATGGCACAGTGAGAGGTGCACCGCCACCGCGAAGCAAGACACCTACAGCGATGGCTGGCCGGAATCCCATGGCCGCATCTACCATGTCCAGCTCTGTAATGGGAGCGTCCGTGGTCGGCAGCGCGAAGACCAGCCCGTCCAAGATTCCTGGCGTCACACGGCTGCCCATGAGCACAATGCGGGACGGTAACAACTCCCCAGAGCGCCGCTTGCAGGGCACGAAGAGCCAAGCCGATCTCAACAGGACCGTCCGCGGCGGCATGGGACCACCCAAAGCTCCACCACCAAAGATGAAAGACCTCTTCGTCCCACCCACCCCAACACCAACCTATGACCAAGAAAACACCCACGACATCGAGCGCAGCGCCAGCGTCGTCCGCCACGTCGAGCCAGAAGACCCTTATGACGACCGCTACCACGCGCAATCTCACCCATACCAACAGCAGTACAAGCAACAGCACATGCACAGCTCATCAGTCATGGGCCCACCTCCACCGATCCAACGACCCAACTACCCTCGCTCAGACGCCTCATACTCCACCACTGGCACCACCGCTTCCCGTCCCCTCAGCAGATCCGATTACCCCTTGGCCCCGCCCTCGCGCGCAACAAGCAATACCTCCTCCGTGATGTCCGGCGGCGGTAGCGTCGTCTCCGGCGGTTCAGGGGTGGCGGGCAGCGAGAACTGGGAGACGTATACGGATCAGTCGGATGCTGAGGAGGCGGATGCGACGGAGGCGTATTATGCTAAGGTGAAGGCGCAGCAGGGGCGGGTGCATCGGTATCAGGGGTATGCCGGTCAGATGCTACCGCCAGGCGTGCCGCAGGGTCAACATAAGAGGCCCGCACCGCCGCCCGGTGCTGGTGGGATGGCGAAGCGAGTGAGGGATGAGGAGATGGAGGGGACGGTGGAAGGGAGTGAGGCGGGGTGGACTGATGATGGGGATGTGGGGGATACTTATTAAAACCATGGGTTGTTCTTCGATTCTAGATGACGGGTTTGGAAAGATGTGGGTGGTTTGGAGACGAGCGATTTGATGAGCAGGATTAGCGGATTTCCTTACCTGACTGGAGGCTTGGGTGTTTAAGGATGGCGTTGGGTCCACTTGGGGCTAAGCATATGATATTGGGTGGCAAGGCGCTGATTGGAGTCTGGATTTTCTGCGTCGAAGCTGGCTGGCGGAGTGGAGACCTTGGTGGTGGTGTCCAAGGCCGTGCAAAGGCATGCAATGTACTCTACTTTACGACTCGAATGAATGTGTGAAATACTGCTGAAGCAAAGCACCGAATCTTTCTTTTCTTCTACTTCTGCCTTTCAATCCGGCACTCCTGCTTGCTTGGAAAGGTGTTGGAGTTGCAGGCCATGGGTCGTTCTCCATAACTGCAACGAAGCGTGTGGAACTACAGTCACTGATCTGGCCACAGCTGCTTCGTCCGCCAGTTCGAGGTTAATGTGACATGTGCTCCGTATTCCACCTTGCAGTTGGGAGAACGTGTGTAAAACTTCCATTGGATATTATTTGATCAGTGAGCTTCTTTTCTCAGCGTCGCTTGGGCCCTCTGCCTTTGTTGCATCACTCCTTGAACCACGGTCTACGAAACACCTCACTGCAGAGATGACGACGCCAGAGAATCTCCCAATGCTCACCCCTGGAGACCACAAAGCATTCATGCTCCTCGCCGTCGAGAAAGCCAGCTTCTCTCCACCCAGCCCATCCAAATTTTGCGTTGGAGCAGTTCTCGCCAACGGAGTCACTGGTGAAGTCCTCTCCACCGGCTACTCCATCGAACTTCCCGGCGATATGGACGGCGACCTGGGTAGTACGCACGCGGAGCAGTGTTGTTTCATCAAGTTTGCGCAGCAACACACTTTGCCCGTGGCGCATGCCGAAGAACACATTGGCCAAATCTTACCGGGCAATACGGTGCTCTACACGACTATGGAGCCGTGCAACGCACGGTTGAGTGGGAGGAGGACTTGTTGCGATAGGATTGTTGCACTTAAGGATCGACTGAAGACGGTCTATGTGGGCATTCGAGAGCCGAATACCTTCATGGCCAACAACGATGGCAAGGCAAGGCTTGAGAGGGAAGGCATTGCGTTTGAGATGGTTGAAGGGGTGCATGATTTCTGCTTCGAAGCTGCGATGGCTGGGCACGAGAAGAAGGATTAGTAGGTCGTTGCTTGGTTCGAAAAGCGAACTACGAGTGTAAGTGGGCTTCGGGGCAGACAGGTCTGTTGTAGAAGTGGGATAAGCCAACGACTGGGCAATCTTAAGACATCCTTGAAGGGTATATACTCAGACACGGTCTACCTCTGTAGCCGACTCCTCCGTCACAGCTGCGAGGTAGGTTTACGATTCAATTGTTGGAGGTAGTGAACCACCTCATCATGCTTGTTCCGTCTTGCTCGCTCTAGAGCTGTCTCCCCAAGTGAGTCTTTGATGCGGAAATCGGCGCCATTCCCAACGAGTAGTTTAGCGACGTCGAGTTTCCCATGCTCCCCCGCCTCGTGAAGAGGTGTCCCAAGCGCGAACCACTTCTGGAGCTGGTAGGCCAAGGGAATCTTCTCGTACATGAGCTCGTTGATCACCGATCTTCCACCTCTGTCGAGTAGATGGTTGAGGAGGTTGACCTGATCGCCTGCGTCACGGCGAACAGCATGTACCAAAGTATCGCTTGCGTTCACGGAGGCGCCGTGGGCGAACAGCATCTCGATGACTGGGAAAGGCGCGAACTGCATGGCGACGTTGAACGGCGAAAGACCGGATAGACACCGGGCCATGGGATCTGCGCCGTGAGCGAGGAACCAGGTGGTGAGCTCCAGATCCTCGATGGCAAAACTGTCTTGTTAGACTGTATGTAAGTAGCGAGCGTTGATGTACTTACGCGAGAGCGGGAGGGGTGGCCCAGGCCAATTCGTCGTTGATCTTCCAACCATGCTGAAGAAGTGATGCAAGGATTGGGATGTTTCTCTTGTTTGTGGCCAACTTCACATGAGAATCTCCGAGAGTTACACGTTCGCTGAAGAGAAATCCAACGACCTGCTCATGTCCATTTTCGATAGCGAAGAGGAGACTGGAGCCAGGCTGTAGCAGCGCGCCATCGTTCCTGGGGGAGATCGCACGCAACATAGCAAGTGTTACTTTGACCGCAGAAAGATCACCAATAATAGCTGCTTGCTCGACTTCTTCGATTGCTTGATCAACTTCGAAGTACACACTGGGCGAGTCGTAGGCAGGGGTAGGTGGGACAGGCGTCCGGTCGAGTCCGGCAGTGAAGTTGATACCCATGGCTTCGAGGGTTGCTCTGTCCATTACGTTGGTCTAGTAGCCGTGATGTCGCACATGTATCTTTGATGGAACTCCGGGTCCTTGATGATGTGTTTTGCGTGGCGTTGCAAGCTCAACGGATACTGTTTCAATCACCAAAGGCACAACCGGCGCTTGGGTTGGTAGACTAGACTGTATAGCTTTGCCCTGTTTGAGCATTGTCTACCTTATTCCACATATATTATTAGACCGCCATGTCGGTTCCTAATCTACTAGTCAGTGAGTTCCTAGAAAGGTCAAGGTGATCACACATACAGCATGCGAACTGGACTGCCTTATTGACGAAGAAGCGAGTCGTGTCGAAGGCGCTGGACGGGCGTGTTGCAGAGTCAGTGTCGAGAAATTTGTGCAGAAACGTGCAGCGTGATGTAAGCAGATAAACATCAAAAAAGTACACACATGTATGTCGGCGCCTTTTGATGTGGAAGACGAGCTCTGTTTGCCAAAGTCATAGCGCTTCTTGAAACAGTCGTCACGCACAACACTGGCACCTATGCGACTTTGCGGCGTTTTGAGCTGTGCGAAGCAAGGACGCCCGCTGGATAGGCACCGTTCATGATCTTGCGCACGAAACCAAATTGGTGGTGTCAGAGCGCAGAAGGCGCAGAAAATCAGGCGCGGATGTTTCTCCTCCGCGACAGAGGCAAGGTCCATAAGGAACTCGCATTTGGCTATGGTCAAGGATCTGAGCTTGTCGTCGCATCCGGATTGTGTATCTCGTTACCCACTCCAGGATAGCGACGTCAAGGGAAAGATTACTGGACTTCTTCTGCATCGTCGATGCGACGGTTGCCATGGAAGGAAGGGATGGGTCTTTCGGTCCGAACCAAACTTCGTTGGTTATCGTTGCAGCGCGGCGATGGATCGATGCCGTCAATATACATAAACTACGAGGCCGTCTCTTTAGCGTAGACGTGGTTGTTGCAGCATGCAGCGAGGCTGTTAGCCTCATGCGTATTTACGGTGCCCTCTCAGTCATAAGTGGAGCCATTGACGAACGTCGTGCTCGACCAGTCAGTAGCCATCTACAACGTGTCAGCATACAATCCTTTCAACCTTCCGTGCTCCCAGTACTCACATGCCACATATCAATTCTCAACACAAAGCTCTCCTCATACTGCTCCACCTGCCGCAAGCGCCCGATGGCTTCGTCGTGTTAGCAAAAGCACCACTTTTCTCGAGACCCACACTCGCAAATTGTACTCACCAACGACATTGTTCAACCAATAATACTTCTTATCTCCCGTCTCAAACACAACCCTCAAATGCAAATCCCCATTCTTCTGCGACGGTCCGCTCGTCTGCAGGAAGATGTTCGCCCCATCGTCGATTTGGAGGTTGTAACGGGTGTCTGCGCTGAAGATGCCGGTCTGCACATCCGTCCACCCCCAATCCGCCCCAACATCCAGAATTTTACCACTCAATCCTCGGACCTGTCACATTCCCACCAATGATCGGTATCGTAGTTCGGAGTCGGCGCGGGCCGTTGGTGGTGTAGAGACCATTAGCGCACTCGACCAGAGAAGTATACAGGAACTCCAGAGCGGGAGCTTTGGGCTGATGTGTCGAGGTCGAAGAAGCGGAGAGGACGAGGAAAGAGAGAGCGGAGAGTAAGGAAAGCCGCATTATTGTTAGTTGTTCTCGTGAGATATTTTGAGGTCTGTAAGTTCGAGAAGGGAGTTGGGGAACTTTCCTACCGAATACTACTTGGAGATATGTGGTCAATCTATGTGGTTGCTTCTGACGATGCTGTTGATTGCTCGGCACTCTACTCGGCACATCAGCTAGTATTGCTTGATATTATCCGGGACTGCGAAAGCATTAACATCCCGGTTTCGTACCTGGAGCTTGTTTGCGGGGTGCATGCAGCAGAGGCGAGGCATATCAATTGCATCCGAAGGGCGGGAGGGCACGAACCTCCGACTGGACTTGAACGGCCTTGGACTGAATCGAAGGAAGAGTAGACGCGAAGACGAGCAAGATAGGTAGAATGAGCTGGAGAGCTGCGGCCTGGTCTTGCGGAGTATTCTGCTTCTAGCTCGGCCACGACTATCTGCGTCAATCACAAGTACCCGTCGATGTTATTGCCGCGAGCAGCCAACTTGGTTGAATTTCCAGTAAAGTTGTTCAGAGCCCCCGGATTCGTGTTGCCACTGAACACTGGATTCAAGGGAATCTTGGCTGAAGGACCCCGTATCGTTCCGTCCGGGTTCACACCTCTAGAGCATTATATTAGATCAACTCAAGATTCTCCTCCATCTCCCAGAACGACTTACGGTCGACAATCTTGCCGATCCGTCTTCATACACATGACGAAGGATTTCGAACATATATTTCCTATCGTAGAACAGACCCCAGGGTGGTTCAAGAAGAAAGGCGAGCACCCATCACGGCCGATATGAGCGTCATTGACGAAACCTGCCACATCGCTGTTGCTCACACTGGGCCCGACATCGCCGAGTTCGTTGGTGTCCCAGCCGATAGAGATCTGGCACGTCTCGAAGCTGTAGACATCGCACCATTTGCGACTTCCACTGGCCCCGCACGTCGAGCCCAGGTTGATAAAGTTCGTGTCGGAGACGACGTCGATCAAAGCGCAATGCGCCGCAAGAGGTTGCGCAAGGTCGGTGCAGACCTGCCGTGGATTATCGAACAGTTGATCTTCCTCGGCGCTGCTGGAGTCGACAGTGTCTGTTCCCGCCCGGTCTTTGAGGTTATTCCTGCCTCCCGCCTGGCTCGAGAAGAATTTGAACGTCATGAATGAAGTATAGCTGTCGGCGTTGATGGCAGCCTCAAGGATTGGAGTGCTAGACGTCTGTAGCGCCGCGAGCTGGGCGCATTTCGTTGCTCCATAGACCGGTATGGTGGCGCTTGTCCTGACTAGTCTTCCAGCGCTGATGGTGGTTACTGGCCTGAAGTGTGTGATGGTAAGCTCTCCTGCAGCACGAGGTTCGTGGGCAAACTTACAAAAGCGCCTTCAGGTCTCCGACTGTTTCAAGTCAGCAGGTTTCTCCATGTGGTAAGCGTACCGCAGGTATCAGCGGCATCTTCTACACTGCACGCACTATGGTTCTGGTTGACCGTATTGAAGAAAGGAATGCTGTTGATAGGAGTCTTGTAACCCATATTATCCAGATGCATAAACTCATGGAACAAAACTGATTCCCAAGTTCGCACATTGAAGACGCCTTCCAAGGGCCCTTGCTTCACGAATTCCGTGGTGTGTTTGAATTGGCTGACAAGTGGACAAACCACGATGGACTGTACTTCCGTATCAAAGGATACTGGAGGAAGACACTGGCCGGCTTTGCCGCTAGTGCAGATACTGGGACCACCACATTCGATCTCGATCAGCTTATCGCCACTGGTCTCGAACAGTGCAGCCATCTTGCTGATGTTGGCAAGAACCTCCTCGGCTGTCTCCTTGATATTGAGATTCCTATCCCAACCGCTGCCGAAGAATAGCGTCCAATCGGCATCGTTGAAGTTGAATCTGAAAAAGTCAGAGCGTACTGGGAGGGTGAAGTTGTGCATGTTCCTGAGAGCAATCTGGATCTCGGATTGTTGGATAGACAAGCAGGTCTGGAACATCCTGGTTAGGCCGATACGATTAAAGCTGTCCGATTGGCGCTCGACGTGCTGAGCATGCGGAACTGGTGAGTCGTTGGCCCCCACTGCATGGAGCAGGAGCAGGAAAGGAAATAGCCCGTGAAGTAGGTTCATCGTGAGGGGGGTTTTGTCGGTGATCATTGGCCGCGGTATAAACTTGGGCTTTCATGTTATCTTATACCACGATTCATCTCATGCATTCTTACCGTCCTCAACATCAGCCACTGTCCGACTGAGCGATAGTTCGATAAGCTCTACCGCTTCAGCTCGTTTGCAGCATTACTTGCCCGATTCAGTCTACAGTCGAAGCTGACCAACTCACCATCACGGTATTCTTGGGAAGGATGACCTTGGCGTCTTGGCGCCAAGCGTGATGTGATGGCTCGATGGTAAGGTAATGGTGTCGGTAGATGATGCTGGAGCCGTTGAGGCTGTACTTGTAACCTACAGCAACTTTATCGCTTATCAGGCATTAGCAAGTCTGACCTCGTTGGTACCGCCCATCGATACTCACCGATCCCATTCTTCAACCAACTAACAATACTCCTTGAACCCCATCTCAGAACCAGATCAGGATGGTGGTGCGAAAGTCACGCGAGTCTTGCGTGGTGTAGAGATCCTCTGGTGCGCTGAGGCTGGTGTGCTAGTAACGGTACCGCAGTGGGAGAAACGACAAGGAAAAATGCGCAACGAACGTTATCTCCGTGCGGTCTTCGAGAAGCGGAACCCTCGACAATGCAGATGTCAGCCTTACCTACCTCACGTTGTTCGAAAGATCTGTAGTCGAGATAGGTCATAGCATCCGAAGCTATCAGATCTATTCAGCGTGTCAGCCAGCAGCATTGCTTCCTATGTTCCAAGACCATGGCTTGCCCACCACCACAATCTTCTCATACCTGGAGCTTCGCCGTTGCGAGGTGCAGCAGCAGCAGCACACGGGGCAGCGTCTGCCAGCCACCTCCAAACCACTCCTCAACCCCGGTGTCGAACCCGGCCACCCTCACCTCCCTCACCGCCCCTTCCCCAACATCCCAATCATCCTCTCAACCTCCACCCCCACACCCCCCGTCGCCATCCCCCTCAACTCCTCCAACTTTCCCCGATCCTTCGCCTTCAGCGCCTCCTCCGCCGCAGCCTTCACTAACCCGCACTTGACCCACATCTCGATCCTCTCATTAACCGCCAAATGCGTGCACTTCGGTATATACAACGCCGCGACCTTCGGGTTGCCTGCTCCCAATATTTCGTTGAAGTAAGGCTGTGCGGGACGTTAGCAAAACACTCATCAAAGGAAAAGTAAGGATGTAGAGACGGCCCCGGACGTACCTCCCACGAAATAGCGCTCTTCCTTTGTTTGCTGAGTTCCTCCAACTCCCTCCAATCCCTCCGCTTAACCAGACTCCTCAACCTCACCCACGCGAAACTCTTCTCGGAAACCTTAAACTCCCCCCTAACCCTCTCCGCCCTCTTCATACTCCCCCCCTCCACCAACTTCCCCAACGTCCTCATCACAGACAAACCCACGAATTTCTCCCCCCCCAAATCCTTCTCAAAAGCCTCCTGGAATCGCAACAACTTCACCGCATCCTCCAGCGCCCCAACCTGCGCAGCATGCTCTTTGCTGTCGCGGAGGAGTTTAGCGGAAGATTTGAGTTTATCCACGCTTCCGTTGACGTCGCTTGAGTCTAAAGATTCAGAGAGCAGGAGGTTCGAGCCATCGACTAGACGGTCGGTTTGGTAGTAGAGATCTTTGAGGAGGTCTCGGTCTTGGTCGATCGCCGAGGCTTCGACGATAGCGCTCGCCACCGGCCGGGAATTGATAGTGCGGAAGAAGGTTGAGAGGGGCATTTTCTTCTTCAGGTTGAGGAGGACCCAGAAGATGAGATCCGTGTCGCCGCTTTCGAGCGCTTTATCCAGCGCCAGCGAGTCCTCCCCAACCTTCAACAGCAAAGGCACCTGCTTGCCAGCCCTCGGTTCGTGTTCCAGTAATTGAATGGCCACTTTCTCCCTGCCATCGTCGTAGGCGGCGCGGGCGACGGCTTCGAAGGAGATGCCGCGTTGCCCGTGGAGTTTGTCGACGATGGAGGAGACGATGGTGTCTTCGTCGGTGCTCGACGACCGCACTTTCTCCCGTGCCCAAGAAACGTAGATCCTATCCACCGGCAACCTCAAGAACTCCGATATCTTTAGCGCTAGCAAATACTCATGCCGATTCACCAGTCGTTGCACCAATCGCTCAGGCGTGAGGCGGATGTACTGGTCATAGGAGAGCGGGATCCCGACTTCGTAGAATCGTACGGCGTTGAGGACGCGCAGGACTTCGGTCATGTCCACGTAGTCGTCGCTGTTGTACAAATCGAGAACTGACTTTCCGAAGGAAGCGGCTTTGAGGAGTTGCTTTTGGCGGTGGACACTGTATTCCTGCCCAGCAGCTCGTACACAAACGTCGACAGCTTCGTCAAGGTTTGCGCGAATGAGTTGGATGTTGTCGTCGGCTTTGGGGCTCTTTTTCTCGAGCATCTCCACCGCATCCACAAGCACTGACGCCGGCGAACTCGACCCCAACCGAAACACCTCCTCCGTCTCATCCGGCACCTTCTGCAAGAAATCACAAACCTCATTTGTCAGAACCCGAATCCCATCCGCATCAGGCATCAAATGCACGAAACCATCATACTCAAACTTCGTCGCCGCACCGCTTGGTCCGACAAGGTGGATCTCGTCTTCCCACGCCAGCGCAACGGCGTTATTCCCACACCATTGCAAATCCTTCGGCGGCGTCTTGACCCTCGAATCATACTCGCTGAACCGCTCCTGGAAGTCCGAGCTGATAACCCACACCTTCCCGTCATCCGTATAAAGCGCCACGAACTTCCCATTCGGGCTCACAGCTATATGCCGGAAAGGCCCTGCCTGCAGCCCGCGGTCTTCGCACTCGGCGGCGTCGACGACGTGGACGGTGCGGTCGACTGCGAGCAGGACTTCGACGGAACGGGAGGAGGTGTGTTCGGGGGGGATGACGGCCCAGGATATGACTTCGCCTGGGGGTGCGGGGGCGAGGGTTTGGGGGCGGGGTTCGTGGTAGGAGGGGACGGAGACGAAGCGGTTGTTTCCGAGCAGGGCGACGAAGCCGGTGGAGTAGAAGCGGCAGCTTTTGACGCCGTGGGATGAGGCTTCGTGGCCGAGGGTGAAGGGGGTGAAATCTGGGCTTAGGTCTGTGTAGGTTTTGACTTGGCCATGTTCGGTGACGACCAATAGAGTCTCGTCCTCTGACCAGCCGACCGCTATCAGCGTACCTTGGCTTCTATCTCTGGGGATTTGGCGGATGAGGGTGCCGGCGCAGCTGTAGATGTCGATGTTCGCTTTTACGCCGGGTTGGTTGGAGCGGAAGATTTGGGATTCGTCGCGGTAGAGGGCTATCTAGCGTAAGGTGTGCTTAGTACGTGTACGATCGAGTATGCGAGGTGGTCGATGTGGGGGCATACCTACAGCACCACTATACGGAGCACCGACGACGACATAGTTCTCGAGCTCGAGGTCGGGCGGGAAGAGGGAGGTGTAGAGGTTCGTCTTGCGGTAGAAGCGGTCGCCGACGCGCCTCCAGTCGGCTGTGGCTTTGGACATGCTATCGTTGGTCCGTCATGGCTGTGGGTTTGGGATATGAGGTCGAGCTTGTCTCGTATGGTATACACCAAGACTGGACGACTGGAAGCTAGAAGCTTGGGTGGTCAAAGCGCTGGGTGGATGAAGTTGGGTAGCCTTCAACCGATTTACGTTACCTACCACACTGTCTCTTCCTCTTCTATCTCGACAACAAGCCTCGTAGACAGCTTGATCATAGTGCTTGAGTGTTGTGATCAACTGGCATATCTTACTGTCGATCACGGCGCCATTCTCGCACCCCCCACGTGCATCGCGACCCGACAACCGGCTGGCGTAGCTGGGACTGTGTCGATCTCTCCGCGTCTTCTTTCCCATCATGGCAAGGCTTGTCGCGGTCAAGAGTGCACGCCAATGGGCTTCGTCCTTAAGGTGGTATCTCTGTCGCGTGCTTCGAATGAGCATCCACCTCCGTCATCATCAATCCTTCCGAACCACACTACCATCCTGGAGTAATCCCGGGAAATGCATCGTTACCTTATCATCTGTGGGTAGGTAATAAGAACCCACCTTACCACCTTACTCCGTACATGTAGGTTGGCGCGTCTTTCGCTCTTGCTTCATTGTGTTCATCCCATCTCGCGGCACCGTATCAAGAAAACTAACTCCGCACTGCACACACCTCCCCAGCACCTCATACAAGGGCCACCGCCCACCATGTCCGCCCCCCAACCCACCACCCCCCAACCCACCACCCCCCGCGCCAACTCCCTCGCCAGCATGCGCCGCGCCTCCGCCTCCTTCTACAGCTCCGAACCCCGTCAAGGCTCCTGGTCCAACATCCGCCGCGCCTCCCAAGGCTTCCCCGCCCCCGGCGACGCAGAGCGCAGAGCCAGCTATCGCCGCTCCTCCCTCCCCCACCACGATGACGATGAGAGAATCCCCGAAGAACCTGGCAAAGCCGACTCGGAAAATAAATCTTCTGACGAGGAACTCGGGATCGGGTTGGTCCATACCGGGCAGATGGGCGCTGGGGAGATGAGTGCTGGAGAGCAGAAGTATCACCGCCTGGGGTGGAAGAAATTAACGATTTGTTTGATTGTCGAAGCCATTGCGTTGGGCAGTTTGAGTATCCCGAGTGCGTTTGCGGCGGTGGGGATGGTGGCGGGGGTGCTGTTGACGGTGGGGATTGGGTTGTTGGCGATTTATACTAGTCATATTGTGGGCCAGGTCAGGATGAAGTATGAGCATGTGGCGCATTATGCTGATGCTGTGGAACTCATTTGGGGTCAGTATACCACCTCCCTCACCCTACCACCATAACCTCCTCCAAGCCGCCTGTCCCATGCTGATCTCTATTTTGTTGCACAGGCAAATTCGGCTACGAGCTAGCAGGCGCCATGTTCGCTATCTTCCTCATCCTCATCACCGGCTCCCACACCCTCACCGGCACCATCGCCTGGATCCGCATAGTCGACTCCCCCACCATCTGCGCCCTCGTCTGGGGCATCATCTCCGCCATCCTGCTCTTCCTCGTCGCCCTCCCGCCGACTTTCGCCGAATTCGCCATCCTGGGGTACATAGACTTCGGCTCCATCCTCATAGCCATCATGATCACGATCGTCGCTACGGGGGTGAGTGCGGCGAGTAGTGCGGGCGGGTTAGGAGGGGTGGATTGGAGCGTATGGCCGCCGGAGGATATGACGTTCCATGGGGCGTTTTTGAGCACGACGAATATTGTGTTTGCGTATAGTTTTGCCGTGTGTCAGTATAGTTTTATGGCGGAGATGCATACGCCTAGGTGAGTCGGCCCCTGTTACCCCAGCCTGGCCTTCTAGAGCCACCGCAGGAGACAAGGACGGATAGCTAATGGTGTGGTGTGTACCCAGGGACTACGTCAAATCCATCTGGGCCCTCGGCCTGATCGAAATTTTCATCTACACCCTCACCGGCGCCCTCGTCTACGCCTTCGTCGGCTCCGAAGTCAAATCGCCCGCGATCCTCTCCGCCGCTCCCCTGGTCTCTAAAGTCGCCTTCGGAATCGCGCTACCCGTTATCTTTATTAGCGGAAGTATCAACAGCACCGTAAGTCCATCCCCAGCTCCACTGCACCCTCCACGCACCATCCAGCGCAGGAGCAAAGGCTAGACCCCGCAAAACCTCTCACTAACCCCCCTGCGCCACCACCAGGTCGTAGGCCGCTACATCCTCAACCGCGCCCTCCCCAACTCGGACATCCGCCTCATCCACTCCACCAAAGGCTGGCTCGTCTGGATCGCCCTCATAGCCGCCATCACCATTGTCGCCTGGATCATCGCCGAAGCCATCCCCTTCTTCAACGCACTTCTCGGCATCATCAGCTCCCTCTTCATCTCGGGGTTTTCGTACTACTTCCCCGCGCTGTTTTGGTTTATGCTGTTGAAGGAAGGGAAATGGTACGAGCGCAAAAACATCCTCTGGAGTATTATCAACGGGCTGGTATTCGTGATCGGGATCGTGATACTGGGGTGCGGGACGTACGCGTCAGTGAAGGATATCATGGATCAGTATGCGAGTGGGAAGGTGGGGACGAGTTTTAGTTGCGATACTAGTTCTTACCTTTAGATAAACTGGGTAGGGGTTGTGTATGCTACGGGCTGTTCTGATGTCGTTGTCAATTCTTCGTGACGAGCATTCTTTCGTTCTCGGTTGTTACTGCCTCCTCGCCAAAGTGGCGATGGGGAGCGAGACGGCCCACCAGCGAAGACGGGAAAAGAGAAAGGGGGTAGCAATTTCAAGCAAAATCTTCTAGAACTACCTCACGTTCCATAACCTCAAGCTACCGTATCCATGTTTCGACCATGATGCGATCGATACCAGCTATAAGCACATTCTATTAAAGCCAGCCATCGATTCTCAACGCCGCAAGAATGCAGTGCCTTCCTCCCACAGCCAAATTCTATCCTCCGATTCAGCTCGCCTCCTGTCACTCGCAGCCTCATACCACTCGCAGGCTCGTTGCAGCCACACTACCGATGTGCGATTGACCCCTAGTCGTAGAGATCCTCCTCGCCGGCGCCTGTAAATCTAGTTAGCTAGCGTCCACCGCATCGGGTGTAAGAGGTGAGCACATACCATTCTGCTGTTGCTGCGCACCATTCCCCCCATCAACGCCATCACTCGGGAAACGGAAAAACTGGCTCCCCCCAGCACTATTCTTCATGCTCTGCGCAAAAGCCTCGTAGCGCCTGATCTCCGTATCGGTGACCGAGCGACGCGCCAGCGCCATAGCCTCCTCGAAATGCCTCTTCGTCAGCTCCGGCACCGGGTCCTCCTCCTCCACATCCTCCTCCATCTTGGTGTCGTCGCCCTCGCCGGCCGCTTCGCGCGCCTTCTCCTTCTCAATGGCGATCCCGATGGACTCCTTGATGGCGAGCTTGACGGCGCGCTGCGTGATGAAGCCCAAGTCGGCGCCGGAGAAGCCGTGGGTCTTGCTGGCGATGTAGGCGAGGTCGATGTCGCCGGCGACGGGCGTCTTGCGGAGCTGGGCGCGGAGGATGGACTCGCGGCCGGGCTGGTCGGGCAGGGGCACGTAGACGAGAGTGTCGAGGCGGCCGGGACGGCACAGGGCGGCGTCGAGCTGCTCGGGCCTGTTGGTTGCGCCGATGACAAAGACGTTCTTCTTGCTGGTCATGCCGTCCATCTCGGTAAGGAGCTGGTTGACGACACGATCGGAAGCACCGCCAGCGTCGCCGACAGAGCCACCGCGAGACTTGGCGATGGAGTCCAACTCGTCGAGGAACACCACGCAAGGAGCAGCGGCGCGAGCCTTGTCGAATATGTCGCGGATGTTGCTCTCGGACTCACCGAACCACATGGAGAGAAGCTCAGGGCCCTTGATGCTGACGAAATTGGCCGAGCACTCGTTGGCGACTGCCTTCGCGAGCAAAGTCTTACCGGTACCTGGTGGGCCGTAGAAGAGCACACCACGGGACGGAGACATGCCGAACTTGAGGAACTTCTCGGGATGGTCGACCGGGTATTGCACGGACTCGATGAGCTCGCGCTTGACGTCCTCGAGACCACCGATATCGTCCCAGCGCACGTTCGGCACCTCGACGACAGCCACCTCGCGGAGAGCAGATGGGTTGGAGGCACCGAGAGCGAAGCGGAAGTTCTCCTGCGTCACACCCAGGCTGTCGAGCACCTCTGCGTCGATGGTATCCTCATCCAGATCGATCAAGTCCATCTTCTCACGGATCTGCTGCATGGCTGCTTCGGAGCAGAGCGATGCCATATCGGAACCGACGAAACCGTGCGTCTCAGCTGCGATCGACTCGAGGTCCACATCGTCTGCGAGCTTCATGTTCTTGGTGTGGATCTGGAGGATCTCGAGACGTCCCGTTGGGTCTGGAATGCCGATGTCGACTTCACGATCGAAGCGGCCGAAACGACGAAGGGCAGGATCGATGGAGTTCGGGCGGTTAGTGGCAGCCATGACCACCAAGTTGGAGCGGGCCTTCATGCCGTCCATGAGAGTGAGGAGCTGGGAGACGACACGACGCTCGACTTCGCCGTTGGTCTTGTCACGCTTCGGTGCGATGGCGTCGATCTCGTCGATGAAGATGATCGCCGGGCTGTTCTTCTCCGCCTCTTCAAATGCCTTCCGCAAATTGCTCTCCGACTCACCAGCCATCTTCGACATGATCTCTGGGCCGTTGATAAGGAAGAAGAAAGCACCAGTCTCGTTGGCCACAGCACGAGCCATGAGCGTCTTACCAGTACCGGGAGGTCCGAAGAGAAGGATGCCGCGCGGTGGCTTGATGCCGATGGACTTGAAGAGGGCGGGATGCCTCAAAGGCAGCTCAACCAGCTCACGGACTTGCGCCATCTGCTTCCTGCATCCACCGATATCGTCGTAGCCGACCTCGTTCAGCTTATCTTCCTCGTCTTCACGCTGGATTGGGTCACCTTCGCAGTGAATGACGGTGTCTTGCGCCACAATGCCGTACTCTGGTGGGTCGACCTCGACGACCTTGAACTCCACCGTCCTCATGGCGGCTCTGCATGTGAAGAGATCGCCTTGCTTGACTGGGCGGTAGGCTTCGCGGAAGTAGGGAGCGAGGAAGACATCGAAGAGGGAGCCAGTAAGACCCTCAACGGTGTCCGCCATGGGTAGCACAGCGATACGCTTGGCGTACTTGATGTCGGGGCATGGGTTGACTGTGACCACATCACCGAGCTTGACGCGCAGGTTGTGGCGAACCACTCTGTTCATGCGCACGGAGCCGTCATCGAGATCATCATCAGCAAGCACGATAAGCATGGTGTCTTTCCGCTTCTTTCCCTTGACGAGGACTGTGTCACCACGGAAGAGCTGAAGCGTCTCCATGGTGTTGTTGGAGAGGGCGAGGATGGAGTTATCATCAGTCGTGGCATCGGTGACGATGAGGCTGTTGGGCTTCTTCTTGCGCTTGAGGATGGCTGTGGCGGTTGCGTCCTCATCCTTGTGCTCGGCGCCGCTTGGGTCGTTGCTCAAGTTGGTCTTTGGCTTGTGCAGCGAGTGATCTGGCTGCTCCGACATGATGGCGGCTGTGGTGGTGTGATGGGGGTGGATGGCGGGTTGATAGATGTGGTGGTGATGGTTCACCCGGTTCTCGAGGGTTGTTATGTCTCACGTGGAGGAGGTGAGATCTCGAGCGGGTGCGACTTTGGAGAGAGTGGTATCTGCAGTAAGGTTCGTTCAAGGAGGATGATGATGACCTTGAGAGCTTGTTGGTAAGGAAGATGAAAGGTGTATGGTGTCGTTGGATGTTTGTGAGCGTCAAGGTACCAGGTGAAGCTTAAATCGTGCACGACTTTTGGCGAGGTGACGTGTTGAAAAGGCAACCGGCTCGATAAATAAGCCACCCCAGAAGCCCGTCGAACGTCGAAGATCACGACACGTCTCCACCGCTGCCTGCTCGCCAACATTCACTTGTTCACATAATCACGCGGTAGCAAGTCAATTATGGCCTTGGCGTTCACGTGGGAGTAATTGACAGTCTCAGAGGCAGTCTAGCAAGGCATATGCTGCACACCAGCTACGTTCACAGCAGTGGTTGCTTCAGCTTGAAGAGACACCGCCCGTATTCGATATCAAAGGTTGTGAGGCGAGACTTGCACGTGCATACATGTGCGCGTGCTTTCCCTCCGAAGCTGCTCTGAGACGTGCCTTCCTTACAGCGCAACTCGCTAACGTGCAGCAGTAGACACGCTGTAACATAGAACCATACACAACCTTCTAGTTCCCACAATTGCTCTACAATCCACAAAGGGTCTTATCAAGAACAACAACTTGTTTGTGCCAAGCTGTTAATAATGCAAGTGAATGGCTGTTACCAGGCAATATAAGGACATCGTACCACATGCTGCACACGACTGGCATCACAGGCCCAAGGGAACCTTGAAATCGTCTGACACTCACCACTGTATTATCTCAGGGACCAGTCTGGGGTTGTAACCACACTGCGGACTTGTGCCAATACTAAATTATATCTGCAACCTGGGCGTCAAGCCATGGAAGAACTAAACCTGGCGGCGACAACTGAATGGCCCACTCCAGCAGAAGCTGCGGCTTCCTACCCGGGTTATGTCGACTCGAGCTGCGATGGAGCACCTGAGGATCACAAATGGCCTGAGCCGACCATCGAGAGCTTGCAAGTAGCTGAGCATGGCACGATCGACCAACAAGCTCAGGCCAATGCTCTCAACACAATCCAGGAGATACTATTCACCCTCAACTTTCTCACATCGGAGGCGAACCGACCTGTAGACGATACTGATGTCGATGACTCTGCCACAGAGGATCCAGATGTCAGCGACGACAATACCGTCGTTCCAGCCAACAGAACACCTCCGAAACCCACTCCAGAAGACCCTGTGACTACCGAGGACGAAGATGGGAACGACTTCCTACAGGTGAGGATGCCTGTGAAGCCCAATCCAACCATCAAAGGAACTACCACATTCATGTACGAATCTGCTCTCCGGAACCGCATCAAGTACCCCAAGCTAGGCCGCGGACAGGACTACGACACACGAGCCTTCACCCCAACCTTCATCCACGACTGTCTCATGCTCCCAGGCTCGCTGGCCACTGTGATCGGCAAGGTAAATAACCCCACACCCCTCTGACCACAACGAACACCACTAACACCGCCCAAGCAATCCCCCGCACAAATCATCCGCCGCCTAACCCCCGCCCTCCTCCCCGGCTTCCACGCCCACGTCCACTCCGATAACCAACAACCCTGCCTCCTCCAGTCCCCAGACCCAAAAGATTACGTCCAAGGCCTCGTCCTCTTCGGCCAAGCCCGCGCGGCCCGCGACCTCATCCACGCCCACTACCGCGCCCACGCCCGCCGCGTCAAAGTGCAGATCGAAATCGACTTCCTCTCCCCCGACCCTGGCCAACCATCCGGCTGGATCTTGTTCCGCAAGAAACTCTGGGCGCACGCGTGGCTGTGGGCGAACGTCGGGAGTCTGGACGTCAATCAGTTCGGTTTGGAGCAGAGCTGGACGATTGAGGAGTATCTTGCTGGGACTTTGGGCGGGCCGCAGGGCATGAGGAGGGGGTATGAGGGGAATGTGGGGGGGGATTATGAGGTTGGGACGTCTGATGGGGAGGAGGAGGTTGTTGTGCTGGCGGAGCATAGGGCGGGGGTGGGGAGGAGGGAGGTGGAGGGTATGCCGTCGCAGGAGGTGGAGGGGATGGGGGACTACGAGCGGGAGGTGAAGGAAGGGGGGGTGGAGAGGGAGGTGGCGTTGTTGTGGTGAGTTCTTCTGACGGACGACTTTTGATGGCTAGCAGTAGGTTTCCTGTCTGTGAGCGTGTCACCTGGCTGGGTGTACTACAGCTTATATCTACCACTGTTCAGCTGGCTGTCTCTCTCAAACATCAATCACATCGAATCACCTTCCACCCGTCTCCTTTCCCGCGTTCCAAGCTTTCGGAATCCACTCCTCCACATCCGCCAACAATTCCGCCGGCTTCTCCATCGCCTATCCCACCGTCAGCAACCCACAAACTCACCACCCCCGCTAGGGGGCCCGTCGGTTTTTCCAGAGGTACGTACCGCAAAATGCCCACCCCTCTCATGCTGCCCATACGCAACCAAATTACACGTCGTCGCCGCCCAGCTCCGCGGCACAGGCACCAGCTCGTACCGGAAAAAGGAGTAGCCGCATGGTTTGGAGATGTAGGGGAGTGCGCGGCCTTTGCGGGTTGCGAGCTACTACGATGTTAGAACGCGTTCGCTTGGGGTGTGGAAATGTGGATAACGTCTTACGACTTTGCTGCTGGCTCGGCGCGGGAGGGAGGAGTCGCCGACGTTCTGGAGGGGGGGTTGGGGTTAGTGGATAGGTTTAGGAAGCCGGGGGAGGGGGTAACTCACGCCACGGTAAGGATAGATGCATCGCGGGAACGTGTCCGTGAGCCAGTAGAGCGTCACGTCGTCCAGGATTTTGTCAAGAGGTGGGTCGTCGTCTGTCCACTCTAGGAACTTCTCGCCAATCCTACACAAAATCAGCACCCAACCCCAACGGACAGAAACGTGCTTCGCAATCCACCCACCAAGCCAACAACGCCAACGGACTAGCGCTCAAAACCAACCCAATCGTCGCCGTCCTCGTCCCATGCTCAAGATTATACCCAAACCCATGATCGTAGAACTCCGGACCCCGCGGCAACGCCTCCTTCTCCAGCTCATCCATCTCCAGCTCCCGCGCATTCTCGGGGGGCGGAACCATCATCAGATTCACATGCATGCCTTTGCACTCCTCGTACGTCAGAGCCAGATACCTGCTCACGAAGCTGCCGAGGTCGCCGCCTTGGGCAAGATAGCCGGAGCCGAAGCCGAGCCCGATCATGAGGTTGTGCATAGCGCTGGAGGCGATGTCGACAGCGTAGTCCTGGTCGAGGGGTGGGCCGGAGGTGTAGCAGTAGCCCGGCAACGAGGGGACGATAACATGGTAGGGCAGGTCCTGCGGGCTGTAGCGGGAGCGGAGGAGGTCGAGGAGGTCGTAGAATTCGAGGATACTGCCTGGCCAGCCGTGGTAGAAGGCGATGGGGATGGCGTCTTCTTTCTCGGAGAAGAGGGCTAGGAATTGGACTTCAATGTCGTTGTCCTTATTGTCCTTGACGGTGGCTTTGAAGTTCGGGAAGGAGTTGGTTCGGTCCTCACATTTACGCCAGTCATAGTCCGTTTCCCAGTGCTGTTTGGCGTTGGTGAGCCATTCCCGGGTTACGCCGAAGCGGCGGTCGCAATTGGTGTTTTCGAAGCATGCTGGGCCGATTGGCGAGAGCTTGAGGAGTTGTTTGAATTGCTGGAGTTTCTCGTCATCGACGTGGGCTTTGAAGGGGTTGATGTTGAGGGTTGCTGAGGATGGAATCTTGCCGAAATCTGCCATTTTGGAGGTGTATGGAATCGAGGTATGGAAGGAGTGATGGTGGTGTAACTCAGCTTAGCTGGCCATACGTGTAAGCTTACCGCGGTAGTATTTATCTTGCACCTTTCGGCATCGGAGTTGCTCTGGCCATGACGTGCCCCGCCAGCCCCGCCCATTGATGAGGATAGAGCTCCATTCGGACAACGACCTCAGGCGTTGATCATTGCATTTGTCAGCAAACGAAAACGATGGTTTTGCCTTTCAGGCCTTGCTCTCCACGACTCATGCCATTACCAAATGGTGCTGAGCCAATGGCTGCACGTTTAGCTCCGGCAGTTGCAGAGGAAAGGACCCGACATTGGGGCATCCAGTGTAGTAGGCCATCTAGGGCACGAATTATCTATTATCCTACCTACCTATCCAAGCCGTCAAGCTCAACAAGCTTCCGAACTATAGTGACAACAGCGCTAGTTGTCATATCCATACCAGGATCATCAACCTTCTTAGCCAACAGATCATCCAATATCGTCCGTAGTCGTGAAACAAGCACTCCGATCCGAGCCCAGCCTCTCAACCGAAGCCAGCCATCAACCAGCAGCCCACGTCCTTGCGGGTCGATCGTGATCGGGCCGGAGAACATCAACAAGCTGTAGACGTTGAAAGGCGTCAGGTCGCGGATGAAGTTCTTGCTCGTTGCCATCTTCGTGAAGTAGCTCATAAAAACGCTGTGGCCTGGGAAGCCTTGTGCATCGAATAGCGTAGAGCTGGGGTGCACGAATACCCTTCCATTCTCTTCATTGAAATACTTGATTGTCCGGGCTTCAGGGTCCAACTCGACAGCACCCGACGATGATGCTGCGAACTTCTTGTCTGGAAACTCGATGCGTGCGACTTGTGGTTGGAAAGCACCAGCAACCAGGGCCCGGATCAGTGCCTCGGGGTCGCTGCCTCGTGTAGCATCTGCCACCGTAGAGCGTGATGAAGTGTAGTTTGTTGGGATGAAGCCTATCTCCTTGAGCGAGGAAACGTACTGCATTCGGTTGGTAGAGATGTCTATCAGCGTCTGATGTGAGAGGAAATTCCCATCGCACCACTTTCGGAGAGAGTAGGTAGGCTCGCCGCTCGACCGCCGCTCGCTCCATTCTTGAAAGGCACGAAGATCACAGATCAGATCTCCGTTCTGGCCACCGAAGCTCGCTCGAGCTGCTTTTGACTCATCTCGTTTCGTCTGTGGATTGACGAACGGGCTCTTCACCGTCAAGATGGCAGCGACCGTCAGACAGGCATCCAGACATCCGAAAGCTGCACCAAGGACCAACAGTTTGCCACAGCGCAGATCAGCAGGTATCAAGGAGAGATGTCTTCCAAGTGCGGTCATCTCATTCCCATCAAGCGCGCCCATGCGACCAAGTAATTTCAATGCTCCGTCCACCGCCTGGAATTCCGGGGGCGTAAGGGCAGAAGCCAAGAAGGCCGGGACATCAGCCACACCCATGGCTTTGACAGATAAGCAAAGCTGCTCCAGAGGTACTCTTCGAATTTCTGGCTCAGGCCTTTCTGCCATCTTGCTTTCGGCGGATCGAGTGTATAGCTTGTAGCATTTGCCTGCGCGTACTCTGCCAGCTCTGCCACGCCGCTGCTTACATGCTGCTCTTGATGCCCACACTTCCGCAAGCTTCACCATATTGGAGTATGGGTCGAAGCTCGTCTCTTTCACCCGACCGGTGTCGATAACAGCGACGATGTCCTCGATTGTGATAGAAGTCTCCGCGACATTCGTGGCTGCTACCACTTTGCGGAGCCCTGACGGTGGCTTTTTGAACACGAGCCGTTGCTCGGAACTCTGTAATGATGCATGCAGCGGCAATGGATAGAGGCCTGGTATGTTACGTAAAGCTGATATCGCCTGGTTGATCTCACCGACACCCGGAAGGAATATTAGGATACCACCGTCTTGATGGCCGAGCTCACTATCAATATGCTGCACCGTGCTGGCGATAAGATCGTAGTTGATGCGTGTACCAACAGCTCGAAGTACTTTGGCGGCTGGGGCAGGACCGTTACTTCTGCTCCGAGGATCATGGTCGATGAAGTCTTCGACAGGATCTTCTTCATCTGCAGCAGCGAACCCTGTCATGCGGAGAACCTCGTCGAGGTACACATCTTGAACCGGATGCGTTCGGCCCTCAATCTCGATCTGGCCAACTCTTGCGGCAGTCCTGAAGTAGTTTTCGAACACGGCTGCATCCAGAGTAGCGCTCATCAGGATCAGCTTCAGGTCTTTCCGCTTCTTCAAGACGTCTCGCAGCAGGATGAGCAAGAAGTCGGTGTCCAGGCTGCGCTCGTGAACCTCGTCGATGACAACGTGGCTCACGTCAGCTAGACTTCTGACCACGTCTTCTGCGCTACCTCCAGAGGTTTGCAGCCTCCGGAGGAGAACACCGGTAGTGACGAATTGCAGTTTTGTGACCCCTGGTTTGTGCTTCGACTCGCCACGGATGGCGAACCCGACTTCATCACCAACCCTGCCACACCGCTCGTCTGCTACACGATCGGCAAGACCCAATGCAGAGATACGACGAGGCTGAGTGCAGATGATGTTGGCTTGTGCTCCGAAGCCTCGTGCAATGAGATCGTCTAGCACGAACTGCACGCCTTGCGTCGACTTACCAGAACCAGTTTCGCCAGAGATGATGGTCACTTGGTTGTTGGTGACAGAGGAAACAATGGCGTCTTGTAGCCTCCAAGCTGGCAGTTTCTGTCGTACCTCCATCATTCGCAGCTGCTCGGGCGAAGATTGTTTGCTGGTCCATGTCTGCAGTATACGCTGAGAGGCTGGTGTATCTGGAGCCCAAGATATTGGATTAGGCAGTTTTCTACGCGCGCTGGCTCTAGAGATCGTCTGTTTCGATGCCTCGTTAGGAGCGGATGTAGCGGATGCGATGTCGCTGAGCTTGCCAGGTTTGTTGATGATAGCTGGCATTTCTGTCTCTAGCCAGTCGAGAATATTGTACAGCATCTGCTGACCCATGAGGGTGCCAGTGGCAAACTCCAGACACTGTTTGAGTATGCTTAGTCGAATGTAGGCAGGAAGTTCAGCCTCCACGGACAGGATGGGCAAGCTGTCTGGATAGTGTCCAGCTGGCGGACGGGCGCGCAACAGCACAGGTTTGCCGGATGGTGTGAGTAGCTCCAAACGTATTGTACATATTCTGTCGTGGTTCGTAAATCTATCTCCGAGTATTGCTTCCAGTGTTACAAATTCTTCGTCCCAAGCTTCGTCAGAGGTGTCTTCAGACAAACCAGGACTTTGATGCACAAGATCCAGTAACCTATTCTGGAGAACTTGTGCAGCCTTCGCCTCATCTCCAGAGCACTGCTCCAATGCATCCGCAGATACTTCAGCGGGATATCCGGCAGCGCACAGTCGCTTGAATTTCCCTTCCCTCAGCAGATCTCCGCTGGCTAGACTGACTCCAGCAAGATAGTTGTCGGGTAACGCCCATTTCGGCAAATCATCTTCAGGAACATGAATGAGAAGCCACTCAAGGCATTCTTCTCGATCCTTGCAAGACTCTGCTGCTTCTTCAGCGTGGCTTCTGCGGAAGCCGATGTCGGAGAGATCGTCACAGATGGCTTTCGCCTCGCGAGGACTGAGCTGAACTCCGTTCGGATTCCAGGCGCCATCAGATCGTACTAGTCTTTCGACCTCACGTCTGGTCTTCACGCCCATCTCTACCTTCGGAGATCTCTGCCAGCCTTTGAGCACATGTTTGCTCTGCACCTGACCATCCAGGCTGACGACTTCGAGTTTCTTGTCCGCTTCTTGCTGCTTGGCCTTGATTGCTCGTGCCTTGCCCTTGGCTACCTCTGCCTCATCTTGCTGCTTTTTGGCCAAGAATGGGTCTGCATCGTAGAGGTAGCCTTTGCCAATTACACGAGCGTCCTTCTTCAGGGCCTCGAAATCGCCTTTCCATAGATCTCGGTACTGTGGTGGGAGCGTCATATGTATGTTCTTCAAATTCGCGACACGAAACAAAGCATACGCAGCTGCAAAATGCCTTGCTTCTATGGCAGTCTCCCGGTGTCCCCGTTCTTGCTGGTAGTCTAGCGGTGGCAAGATTGGAGGCAGCTGAGTGATCTCGTGCGTCTTCGGGTGTTTCTGTCGCAGGATTACGCCACCAGTGAAGCCCTGCGAGTGCCTGTGGATGGTATACTCAGGCTTCTCCCATTTCTGTTTCTGACACAGCTCGTTGAACAGGGTCATAGGGAGCTTGCCGGTCCATGATGCGCCAGCGATCAGAGTCCTTGTGTCCGGCTTCTTCTCTGCCTCTGGTTGGGGGCCTTCGGTCGGAGCAGTCGCCTTTGCCTTGCTACCATTCGTGGCAGATCCAATATCAGGAGTCGTTGTTCCAGACTTGCTCTTCTTCGAAGGCTTGTCGTTACCAAAGACTATGAATGATGTGTCCTCGCCATTTGCGACAGCAGCTACCGGCTTTTTGCCCTGCGCTCGTGGCGCATGTGGTTTGTTGACCATTTCCGTCTCCCGCTATGTTTGAAGTGGACAGTTGGAAGCAGCTCCATGTGTGAGTCTGTCGTTCAGGTGGTCGCTATTCTCATTCTACATATATTTTCCTCGCAATGTCGTTGCTAAAAAATTCATGGTGCCTCAGGCATCAATATCTCAATTTGGACTTCACCTGGAACAACACGCTACCTGTATACATCAACCGCAACACGCACCTGAGCCGGGGGCGGCCCCTACACTCTAACAGTGATCGGAGACCTACAGCTGGCATTCCCGCAGCGAAGACATCGTCTACGGTTGACTATGGTAGGGAGTCGTTCAGGTAGCTTGATACGGAGTCCCCATCCTCGAAGGCGTGGACCAACAATACCATGGCCACAGATTCGCTGAGTGCTTGACAGAGAGCCTGGAGATTGCGAGTAATACGATAGAGCCCCCGTGAGAGCTCAGAAAATTGCAGTCAGAGACCGATCCTTGGTATACAACATGGCAATCTCAGATACGTTCCGCATTAGGAATCATCATACATCACCAGACCGCTCCAGGCCCCTCAGACCAAGCAGCACAATGTCTCCTCATCATATTGCCTCCGAAAACGTGACTCCAGACCCCAATACCCAAAGCTCTCTCCTGCCACCCTTTGTTCCACCACCCACCAGGCGAACAATACTAAGCCCTCGACAAAGCC
>JAABUL010000660.1_pt1 | contig 72855 bp, 60 predicted proteins | sample 5559151 | NCBI WGS metagenome assembly JAABUL01 (sample SAMN10711876, study PRJNA513368) | rock metagenome | isolation source: Antarctica rocks | place: Antarctica: Victoria Land, Pudding Butte sud | reverse complement strand
ACCGCTGCTGGCCTTGGCAGGACGAAATCTTGGGTCTCGCCAGATGACGTGCAAGCGGTGGACCTTCCGCTGGCGAAGGCGGCGGAGAAGGTGCTGGGAAGCATGCAGAGCGTGTTGCAGAAGACGAAGACGGCGCGGGATGAGGCGTTGGAGGGAATGGCGGGGGTGTTGGATAAGGAAAAGGATAGTGAAAAGAGGATGCATTTGAGGACGAAAGCGACGGAGGTGAGATTGGTGAGGAATTTAGAGGATCTGAGAAGGCCGCGGGATGAGTATCAGGCGGTGGCGCTGGGGGTTGACGGGGGAGATGCGGTGGGGGGTGGAGGAGGCGGGGAAGAGGCATCTGGTGGGATGAATCCGCAGTTTAGAGATTAGAAGGTAGGACCCTAAAGATTCTTCTGTGCCAATTTCGTGTACAGCGGAAAGACATTCGTCTTGGTCCGACTCCAATTCCACATACCGGTCAAGATATCCGTTATCTCCCTCCCATCTTTCATCTCTTCCCATTGTAAGTCGTGATAGCGCCATTTGGAGAACCCACCGTGGATGTAATTCCACAGAACCGTCTCACCCAGTACTCCCAAACCCCCCAGCCCCCCTCACGCTCTCCTCCAGTTCCTCCACGACAACCACCTCCGGCGTATAGATCTGCATCAGTACCTCATCAGCCAATTTCCCCCCTCTAGCCAACCGCCTGATAACGAGAGAACTACATACCCTCTCAAGCACTAGCTGCGCGACCCGATCACCTTCCTTGACTGCCCTCGTCGCATCGGTCATCAGCATTCTGCCTCTCCTCCCCTAATGTCAAATTCATAAAGGAGGGGGAAACATACCCTCGAAATCCGCCTCGGAATGATTAAACAACAGCACCTTGACCTGACCCCTGTAATCCGCATCAATAACGCCAGCGCCGGTATCAATAAAGCTCTTGACCGCGAGACCGCTCCTCGGTGCTATCCGCCCATCTGTCAACCCCCCCAACCCAGGAAACGTCAGCCCCCCAGTCCGCTCCAACTCATCCTAGCTACCCAAAGAACAACTCACAGCACCCCTCCGGTACCGCAACCGCCAATTCCGTCTCCACCAGCCCCTTGCCCCTCTTCCCAATCACGCATGCCCTGGCCGCATATAGATCGTACCCCGCCGCGAACGCGCTGCCCCGCGTTGGCGTTTTCGCCTTGTCTGAGAGTTTCTTTACTAGGAGCGGTGGGGATGATGAGAGGGGTGGTGGTGGGGGGACTGCGTTTTGGTTGGGGGAGGAAGGGAGGGGGTTGGTGGTGGTTTTGGATGGTGGGGGAAGCGGGTCTGTTGTTGTTTTTGTGAGCGTTGGAGGGGACATGGTGTTGATTTTGGTACGTTTGGGTAGTGGGGAGTTAGGGAGGGAAGGAGGGGAGTGTGGTGGTGGGTTTTGGGCTGGTGGTGGTGGGGTGGTGGACATGTTTTTGAGAGGCGGTGGGTCTGTGGGAGACGTGTGTCGGACGCGTTGGGCACGGATGGTCATGTGACAAATGAGTAAGCGAGCCCTGAGTCCTCTGCCCGGGTTGCCTCAGGTCCGCTCATCCCCTTGATTCTCAAACTTAAAACATTGAGCACACTGCTTTGTGTCCATACGAGGAAATCACTCACGGTTCAATCATCAACATTTCGGGTTCGCTACATGAAGGCTGGAATAGTGGTCTGCTAAAACAATCCTGCAGATAAGTGGACCTTCCTAAATATATGCCGGAGTCTACCTGCAGAGAGGGCACAACAGAGGACTTTTGTTGAACTCAGATTTTCTGGTAATGCTTCCAAATGATACGTTGAACGATCTACTCTGGGAAGGGGCCGTTTCGTCAGATATCAAGGAATGAGGGAGAACAGCCCTGGCACGTGACTTGAGGCTCTGCTTCCCCACAAACAGCCACGCGAGTGACAGCGGCGATCTGCATTTAAGCTTTGGTACCTGCGGCATTTAGATCGATGGCGGCATCATGGAGATGGAGATGATTTTGTCTGTTCAAGTCAGCGGTGACGGACACTGTGAGGAGGTTGTAGGAATGTCAATATATGATGCTGAGAATGCTGCTTTCAGTTGGCATTCATCTCGGCGGCTCAAGGTAATGAAAAGCATCCGTGGATGGCAAAGGACGAGGTGTTGCTTCCAGAGATAGTTTTTGAAGTTCTGGGAGTTTTGGCGCTTGAAAGCTAAAGTGAAGATCAATTCGATGCGGGAGAACTGCGATTAGCGTGCTTCTGCCTGAGCTAGCTTAGCGTATTTCACGTAAGCGAGGCGGTAGGGGAAAACAATCATGACCCAGAGACGATTCCCAGAACTCGCAGCTCTCGGTCTGTTCAACTCAGCAGAATTCACAAGTCGTCCAAACCGCTTTGCGAGTTGTGTAAGACCTGGTAGCAAATAGCTGACCAACGCAACAGCTTAGAGGACTTGAGGGATGATCTACAGGATCCTTTCACGCGATTGTGACCGCGGATTACAGTGGTGATTAACAGAAAGCGCATGCGCATCATGTACGCAGGCAAGCTGGTCTTTCAATAAGTTGTTGTGAAACTTGGACTTGTAGGTCTGTTGTTTCGACCAAGGTTTTGACCAAGGCTTAAAGCAAAAGTCAAGAGCTTCCAGCTGATACCACGGCAAAGATTCCCTTGAATGCTATACGATAAGCCTCCCCAACCATGCCGAATAGAAACAAGCGAAAGATCGAAGACTTCGATCCGACCAAGTCCGACTCTGCAGACTCAACGTACGGAGCATCAACAACAAGAGCTGCAAGGTCGAAACCTTCCAAGAGTCATGGCGGTAAACCTTTGCGAAAGCGACAGCGAAGGCTTCACAGCGATGAGGGATCGGAGGTAATAACTGATGAGAGCGAGCTTAGCGAAGCTTCGTTTGAGGAAGAAGTCAAAGATGAAGAACCCGAAATAGACTCCCGAACGGGGCGACCAGTGCGCAAGGCCGCAAAGAAACGTCCACTGTACGAAGAGAGTGATGAGTCCGTAGAAGAGGCTCTGGACTCTATGGCTGAAGTGGAAGTTACGTCGAAGAAACAAGGAAACCAACGACTACTGGTGAAACTCAAAGTCCCAACACCTCAGCCAACTCCTGCGCCAGGCAGAAGGAACATAAGAGCTCGAAGTGGTAGTGTTGGTGCTCGGCGTATATCATCGGAAGCGCAACCGTCAAGGAGGAGTAGTCGCATCGCTCACGATGAGAGTGAGACTATTGTCGCTCTGACAAACTCTGGTCATCATGCTGATATTATACGCCCTGGCACGCGTAGTCCAGAGTTGGAAATTCAAAGAGCCAGGAAGGGTGGTAAAGGTATGAAGAAGGTGCCTGCTAGTATTGTGTTTGAGGAAGGAGATGAAAATTCGGCGCCTCAAGAGCACATAGTTGACGACGACCAGCATACTACCGAAGTCACGGCTAGCCGAGGAGACTTGACCGATGAGCTCCAGGCCTCGAATCCGTTGCCTGACACTCAAAACATGATTCCAGGGGATGCAGTCGTCTCCCAAGACGCTCCCACGGATGAGGTTGCTATAATTCCGGAATCACCCGAAGATGAGCCTTTAGATGAAGATGATGAAGAAGATCCAATCACTAAACCTCGGCGAACAACTAGGCATAGTGAGAGGAAGCAAGCAAATCAGAGTGTACAGGAGGCTCCTGGTCACAGCGGTGGCCGATCGACACGTCATGCTCTTCGTTCGGCTCGTGAAACGCGTAAACATCGGACTTCTCAGAAAAACGGCCGCCAAGAGAGTAGTGACTTCGAGCCTGCTGGGGAGGAGGAAGGCGAGGAAAATATTTCTGACTCGGAAGATTCCGAAAGTTCGCCTCGCAAAGGAAGCCAACAGATTGATGAGGATAGCAGCACCCGTGCCGGAAAAGGCAGATCGAGAAGCCAGAGAGATTTACCTTCAGACGATAGCGAGGTTGCCGAAGAGTTGGCCGAGGAAGTGAAAGATTTACGAGGCAGTCGCCCTCGTCGGGCTCCAAGAGAAGCTATTCTTTTTGATGACAAACCTAAGACGCGGAAACGAAAGCCTGTGGACTATCGCATCCTCCGACCTGACCTTACCATACCTTTAGAGGATGACGGACCGCCAGCAGCGACTACCCCTTCGCGAAGGGGCCGTGGTGGCGCAGGTGGGACGTGGCAGCGAAGTTTGTTCTCCACATATGGGCCTTTTGGAGGGGCCGGTGGTCCTGCACCAGTGTTCGGTGGTCCTGGAGGTATCGGGGCCGCTGGTGGTGCAGACTCTGATAGTAGTGACGATGACATCGCGCAGCGTCCCCGAACCGTTGGCGTTGGCGGCACCCTTGGCATGACTCCAACAGCTGCTGCTCCCGCAGGTTTTGGTTTGTTTCCTCCAGCTCAAGCTCATGGTTCCGACCCTCTGCAAGGTCCTTCGGGAACGCCAGCAAATCTTGGTAAGATTAAGGACAAGCATGCCTTGGCGGATGCAGATCCACTTGGTGTTGACCAGAACGTGAACTTTGACAGTGTAGGCGGTCTACAAGGTCACATCGATCAACTCAAGGAAATGGTGGCTCTCCCGTTGCTGTACCCCGAGGTCTTTCAGCGTTTCCACGTAACACCTCCTCGAGGCGTGCTGTTCCATGGACCTCCTGGGACCGGTAAAACCTTGCTAGCTCGAGCACTGGCTTCCAGCGTGAGCAGCCAGGGACGGAAGGTGACCTTCTATATGCGAAAGGGGGCAGACGCATTGAGCAAGTGGGTAGGTGAAGCAGAACGTCAGCTTCGGCTTCTTTTCGACGAAGCCCGGAAGACGCAACCCAGCATAATCTTCTTTGATGAGATAGACGGTTGGTATTCTCTACCGGTAATGTGGACTTCCCCTTGCTGATGGGTTATTAGGCCTTGCACCCGTACGATCAAGCAAGCAGGAACAAATCCATGCCTCGATTGTCTCGACTCTGCTGGCGTTAATGGATGGGATGGACGGTCGCGGTCAAGTGATTGTGATAGGAGCCACCAACCGACCAGACTCGATAGATCCTGCTCTTCGACGTCCTGGTCGGTTCGACAGAGAGTTCTACTTCCCTCTGCCCAACACGGAAGCCAGGCGCGCTATCCTTGATATCCACACAAGCGGCTGGCAGCCTCCTCTGGCAAGTAGCTTCAAAGATGAAATCGCACACCTGACCAAGGGGTACGGCGGTGCCGATCTCAGGGCACTCTGCACCGAAGCTGCTTTGAATGCTGTCCAGAGGCGATACCCCCAAATTTACAAATCCAACGAGAAGCTCCAGATAAAGCCCGAGACAATCAATATAACTGCCAAGGACTTTATGATATCTGTCAAGAACATGGTTCCTTCTTCTGAGAGGTCAGCGTCCTCTGGTGCTGCCCCATTGCCGACCCACATTGAGCCTCTACTGCGCCAGCCACTCGCAGAAATCAAGAATGTCGTCGCTCAAGCATTACCACAAAAGAAGCGTTTGACTGCACTAGAAGAGGCCGAGTTCGAAGATGCGGAAGACGACAGGGGTATGAAGACGGAACGCATGCAGCAAGGTAAGATAGGATAACCAGGTATGCTCAAACACTGAAGCTAATCTTGGCGTAGAATTCGAACGTTCACGCGTTTTTCGACCGCGTCTTCTGATCAGAGGCGTCCCGGGCATGGGCCAGCAGTATCTTGCGGCAGCACTCCTGAATCACTTCGAAGGGCTGCACGTGCAAGCGTTCGATCTTCCTACTTTACTAAGTGACTCCAGCCGGTCATCAGAAGCTGCTGTGATCCAATTGTTCACCGAGGTCCGACGTCACAAACCTAGCGTGATCTATATACCGAATGTTGATATTTGGTATCGGACCATAGGAGACGCAGTCATTTCTACCTTCCTTGGCCTTCTCCGGACATTGGCTCCAACAGATCCAGTCTTACTCCTTGGTGTTCTCGAATCTGAAGATCAATATGTCGATCCTCAAATGATTAAGGATCTATTTGGTTTTTCTAGGAAAAACCAGTTTGAGATTCGAAGGCCGTTACTGCCACTACGCCGCGAGTACTTTAGTGGTGTTATGGATTATCTCAACGCCTCGCCCACCGACTTTCCTGAGCCAGCAAATCGTAAAAAAAGAAAGCTCGAAATACTGCCCCCTGTGCCCCCCGAGCCGCCTAAGATGGAAGTGCTATCAAAGGCAGACCTTAAAGCACAGAGGAAAAAGGACAGGCAGCTACTCAACATCTTGAAACTCCGCATACAGCCCGTTATGGATATGATCAAGTTGAAATCCAAAAAGTTCCGTACTGGTGTGATCGAGGATAGCCAGATCAGATACTTGTACGACGAGGAGGACCCGTCAATCGTCAATACTGATCTGCCGTTGGAAGAACGGCGTAATGATCACTTTCGACCGTACGAGAAGGGCACAGACGGCCATGGTGAGCCAGGTCTAATTGAAGTGGCTACTGGCAAATTCTTCTACAACATGGAAATCGTGACCATTGAAAAGCGTCTCTCTAACGGCTACTACAAGAGGCCGAAGGACTTCCTGTCCGACGTCAAGAAGTTGACAAAGGACGCGAAAATGATCGGCGATCAAGAACGTCTTTTGAGGGCAAACGAGCTACAGACTAATGTCGAAGTTGACATGGGCCATATTGAGATGGCAGACCCTGGCCTAATGATTGATCTTGAGAGTGTTTACGCTCGGGAGACAGCGCGAGAGAGGGAGATGATTGAAAAAGCCAAGCAATTGGCCGCAAGCGAAGGCCGAAGGCTTGAGCTCATTCCAACCAATGTCCCACCCGACAATGAAGAGCTAACGACCGAGCAATCAAGCGGTCCCATTGTGCTTGGGCAGCCTATCACGAATGGTGTTGCATATCATCCAGTAACCCCAAGTAACCCATCGAATCCCTCGCAACGCAGCACACTCACGAATGGCTTATCTGTTGGCCTGTTTGGGGGGTCAGACCTCAGTGATCTCCAAGGCCATGCTCCCCAAAGCAATGGAACTTCAGTACCTTCCCGTGGCGACGGCGACACCCACATGACCAATACCAGCCAAGATCCTCCCTCCACAGAGCGTGAAACACAAGGCAGCTCACTTGGACCCTCTGCTCAAACTCGACCTCTCCACTCCTACACTGGTGGCCCTGCATCCTTGCAACAGCGGTTATCACTGCCTGGCAGTCTTTCTCAACAAAGCGCCATAACCCCCATGGCCGAAGGCTCCAACCCCCACGACTACGCCAACTATGCCTCAACAACCTCATCCGACAAACGCATCTCCGGCTCCTCCGGCCCCTTCAACACGCAGAGCTCCCTCGACAAGGTCGCAGATGGGCCAGACCTCTCCCTACTGCCTGATCCTATGGGCGCACCAAGCTCCCAATTACCCGATACCCAAAGTACGTCTCCCCTTGAGATCGTTGACCCCATAAAATCCTCATGTTTGACTCCAGTCCTAGGTACTCAGAAATCCGACCCCGCCAGCAACAGCTCCCAAGGCCTCCCCAACACTCAATCCCAACCTTTCTCAAACTCCCAACCCTTCTCCCAGTCCCAACTTTCTCTTTCCCAATCCCAGTCCCAGTCCCAATCCCAACCCACCCCCACCGTCCCCCCCTTCCCCCGGCCCCCCGCCCCAAACCCCCACGCCAGCATTCGCTCCCTCCTCAACGCCCCCTCCGACCCCCCCACCCCAAAACTCATTACCGACCCCCACGCCACAGACCAACTCCTCGAGGACGTCGTGGCGCGCACGAGCGGGTGCTCGGTCGAGCAGCTGGAGCAGGTGTACAGCGCGATGATGGATAAGATCTGGAACACACGCGGGGAGTGGAATCGGATCAAGGTGGTCCGGGAGGTGAGGGCCGAGGTGGAGGATGTGGTGGAGGATATGAGGGGGTGGCAGGGCGGGTGGGAGGGCAGTTTGGAGATTGAGGGGTAGGCGGCACGGTTGGTGGTTGGTGGTTGGATATGATGAAGATGGGGAGTTTGGCGTTGAGGTGTGTTGGGGATGGGATGACAGTGCTTAGAGGTCGAAGAAGCTGAGAAGGACTGCAAGGAGAGAAGAAAAAAGAACAAAGTGACATCTTCAAGACAGAAAAGACGCAAGGTCTCCACCACACACCACACACACCACATCACACATACCCCACCACCCAGCACAAGAAGCACCACGCACGGCGTTCCCTTCCCCTTCCCCATTCCCTCAGCTCCGACCGCGGCGGCGGCGGCGGCGGCGGCGGGTTGGCACGATTCCGGTTCCGCAATGTGAACAGTACATGTAGTACATGTAGTACATACATAATATAACAGCATCCCAAAACACGCGTTGGGATATATTGCAGATAGCGTTTGAGCTTGTGGAAAGCCAAAAACGTCGGTGTTTGGGGTCGCGTTGAAATCGAGGGAGGGATTCAATGGGTACTGTAGCTATGTAAGGTACATACAGTAGCTACAGTTACCAGTCTCGACAAAGTTTCACATCACATGGTTGTTTTATTCATCCATACAAGAACTGGAACAGGGACACACGTCAACCCTATCCCCGTTTGCCACATTCACACCTTCTAATAAAAACCGCCCAATCCAGCAATAAAAAAAAAGCCCCCTAACGCTGAATAAATACCTACCCATAGAGCTCAGAATTGCAACCGCCCCGTTGTAAATGTCCCATGCTAAAATAAAAAAGCACCAATTGCCCTGCTAAAAGGTTCGTCCTAGAGTAGGATAAGATATTCACAGCGCGCTGCATTTTCGTTCCTTCAAACTTCCCCCGTTTTTTGGCTCGATGATGGAGCACAGAGTAAGCTGCTAAAGGTCGTCATCTAATAACACCCCACCGCTCCATCCTCGCCCCTGCCCCATCCCCTCCAACCCCATCCCTTTCCCTCTTCCCAAAACATTTCCAGAACCTCAACGTCTCGTCCCCCGCCCCTGTAACCACGGTCTGCCCATCCGGACTCATCGCCAGATATAGCACGCGATACGTGTGCCCCGTCAAACTGGCGACTTGCGTCATACTGGGGTATTTCCAGACGACAATTTGATTCTGGGAATAGCCATGCGTGGATACGATCTCGTTGCTGTTTTTCGACCAGGCGAGATTGCAGACTTGGGAGCCCGTGTCGATTTCTTGTATGCATTGGCCCGTGGACGTATTCCAAAACTTGATGCGGCGGTCTGCGGTGCCACCCCCCGAGGCGAGGAGGGAATGTTGGTGCGGGGACCAGGCGATAGCTTTCACTGCGGCGGTGTGGTCGCTGAATTTCCAGAGTGGGGTTTCGGAGAGTTTGTCCCAGACCATGAGCTTATTGTCATTGCCTCCAGAAGCGAGCTGCCCGTCTTCAGTGTTCCAGCGCAGGCCACAAACTTCTTGCTTGTGGCCGATAAGTTTGCGGAGGAATTGGTCGGGTTGGCGAACGTCGCGGTGGTAGATGAGGCGGTCACGGGAGCCGGAGGTTAGGATATGGTCGTTCCATGCCAGGGCGCCTACACGAGCGGTATGGCCTGTCATGGTTCGTAGGCGGCGACAGCGCTCGGCATCCCATATCTGGACTAGACCTTTGTTTGTGCCTATTGCGACGTGGGAGCCACGTTGTATCCAGGAGACCGAGGTGACTATGTCGTCCTGGAGGTCGCACAGCTTCGTGACTCGCCCTGACGCCGAATTCCACATATAAACACAGGAACCGAGGCCTACACCGAGAATATTGCTGCTCCCCCAATCTACAAGATTCAGGTAAAAATCGTCCGCTAGATCTGGAGCATCCAGGACTTTGAAAGGAACCTTGCTAACGGCACGAGGAGCCTTTCGAGGGCTGAGAAGGAGCCGCTGGCTATCAAACCTAACCGGCGACAGGCTATAGAGATCCGAGCGTGCATTGAGATTAGGGCCATGCCGGCTTTGAGGCGTCCTTGATGGTGTTGGATGGCCCGATATGTTTGTGTGATGCCGTGGGGACATGTAGGTAAAGAGGTTCTTATGTGGTGTGGAAGGCGTGAGGCTGGTGGGAGGTAAAGAGGACGATGAAACATTAGTTGGAGGTGTTCTTGATCTCGAAGGGTCATTGATAGTCGTGGAATGGGTCGAAGGAGGTAATGTAGGATCGGGGGACAATGTGGGTGGTGTCGGTTGAGGTATGCTTGTTTCGAACAGTTCGGATCTGAGTAGAGTAGAGAAAGTCCGGTTGGCTTCCTCAGCTGCGCAATGTCAGTACTTATCTAGGTGTTGGGTAAGTATAGCCCTTTGCACTCACTTTTCTGAAAGTGCAGCTCCCCATGAGGAGTTCGCTTCTTTGCTCTCGAAGGTGTGGCAGGTGACGCATCGTCATGTAGTAAGCTGAAACTCGCCTGGAGATCTTGACCTTCTCGGTTCGGGATGAATCTGATCAGTTGACTCTGTTAGCATGCATCATTTCGAGTTGAGGCCAGTTTCGAGACCAAAGGGTCCACATAATCTAGGACCAGCTCATCTCCAAATGGTAAGATTGGCAACTGACCTATCTCCGTAGATTCTCTGCCGTTTTCGACTTGGACTACCACCCGGAGTTCTCTCCCTTGTACGTCCTGCGTCTTCAAAGTCCTTTAGGGCCTTGCTCAATGCATTCGCATCTATAGGCTCTGACCCCGCTCTTTCAACGCCGTTCGTATTTGCTCCATTCAAATGATTGCGTTTGCCGGTAGGTGGAGGTGGTGTTCTGGTATCTGGAGGCGAAACCAAGGTATTCGCAGACGAGTTATCCATCGTTCGAGTTATTACGGAAGACCTGTAATGCGACTCTATCTTGGTCTCTCTCATGGTCACCGTCATTCGAAGCTTTTGGACAAGCTGACAAGTGTATTGATGAGTTCCTGATAGTCAAATTTCTGGTTGCAGGCAACGGGTTATGACTGTCGGGTGTGTTGTAGCAAACAATTGTGATCGAGTGATTTTCTGTTGCAATGATGGATTGTCGCCCAGAGAACCAGATGAGTGTTGAAGTTCTCTGTTGAAGCCGTCGCTGCTATGCACGCCTTTCGCCTCAAGCCATGCCCGACTTTCCACCTCTTAACAGGGCATAAGGTATATCCTGGGGCGTACGAGGATGAGGACGACGATGAGGATGGAGGTGGTAGTGGTGGTTGGGGGGGTGCACGGTTGGCCTGTCGAAGTGAGGTTTGGATCACTGGAAAGCTAGGGGGAAGTTCCGTTCGGCTATTCTTATTGTTATTCTTTTCGAGTAGATATCTTCACTTTCTTCCTATTCAATGCCTCCTTGACGCACTCTGCTGTTATTGAATAGCCCTTTGTTCGTATTGTGCAATGGAAGTCACAACACCACCACCAGGTCACTGCAATCGCGACACGCACATTACAGGCCTAGCGCGTATCAAAACAAAAGCAAATCCAAAACGGACTAGCTCCCCCGTGACTTGACAGCAAGAGGATCTGCAACACGGCCGTTGGGCGTTTGGAAGTGTGTTTGCTAACAACGTATGATTGGTTTTCCTCCACCAGCGACAGCGCCCATTCGCGTGGACAAAATCCTGGGGAAGCTCAAGCCTATTGTATTGGTAGCTCAAAGTGTATATCAACACCATCTTCCACGCCTGTCTATTGTTTACGCATCTTCGTATCACGCGTGGAGAAAACTTGAGCTATTGCCCAGACCGCAGGCCTCACGCCTTGGTAGTATTGTCGAGTCTATAGGAAATCAACCGCAAGTCTTGGGCTGTTTTGGTAAAAGCGCTTCGAAAATCACAATGGAAGCAGTGCCTATACGCTCCATGAGCACATCAAAATCGGCCAAGAATGTTTCCGCCGAAGCTGGTCATGACCTGATCTCATTCATCAATGCTTCACCAACTCGTAAGATCACGCGTGAAGTATATGGATCACGGACGTTTACCTACTGAATCATCTAGCTTTCCATGCTGTTGATGCAGCCAAGCAGAGGTTTGTGGAAGCTGGATTCAAGGAGATAAAAGTGAATTCAATGAAGCCTCGCTCGCAAAGAATGCTGGCTTATGGAACTAGTAGGAACGAGATTCGTGGTCCGAGACATGTAAGCCAGGTGGGAAATACTACCTTACCCGCAATGCCTCGACCATCGTGGCTTTTGCTATTGGCAAGGAATGGTTGGTCAGTATAGCGTCCGAGGGCGTTATAGGAAACCTTCTGATATAGTCCCATGAATCAGCCTGGCAACCCCATTGCCATGATCGGTGCACACACCGACTCCTGCACCCTTAGAATCAAGCCGGTCAGCAAAAAGCAGGCAGATGGATTTATCCAGGTAGGGGTAGAGACATATGGAGGAGGATTATGGCACACTTGTTCGCCATTCGTCTTCTAACCTGAGAAGTGAATCAAGTTGACGAATGCTTCTAGGGTTTGACAGGGATCTCAGTATCGCAGGTAGAGCTATGGTCAAGACCGAAGATGGAGGCTTTCGGCAAACACTTGTCAAGATTGACCGACCAAGTATACTTCTTTTTCGGCGTGCTTGTGAAGGTATCTCTTTTGACTCTTGAGATAGTCCTTCGTATACCTACCCTGGCTATACACCTAGACCGCCAGGAAACCTTCTCCTTCAATAAGGAGACTCAACTCTTCCCTATCGCCGGCCTAGTTGCGGCGGAGCTTAACCGCCAAGGAAAGACCGAGGAGAGCGAAAAACCTGATGAGATACCCAATGGAGCGTCCGAGGATTTCAAACCTCTCAAGGCACCCACCGAACGCCATCACCCGTACGTCGTCGAGCTCATTGCCAAAGAAGCAGGCGTCGACCCTTCCAACATCATCGACTTCGAGATGATCCTTTACGACACCCAAAAGGCCTGCGTCGGCGGCTTAAATGAAGAGCTCATCTTCTCCGCCCGTCTCGACAATCTCGAAATGTCCTACTGTAGCACAATGGGCCTTATCAACTCCCTCAAATCCCCCACAGCGCTCGACAAAGAGACATCGATCCGCCTAATCTCACTGTTCGACCACGAAGAGATAGGCAGTCGAACCGCTCAAGGAGCCGACTCCAACATGCTACCCGCAATCATCCGGCGTCTATCGGTACTACCTGCTGACTCACAGGGCCTCACTCTGGACGACCTCACCGACACCGTGACTGCCTACGAGCAGACCGTCGCTTCCTCCTTCCTAATATCCGCAGACATGGCACACTCCGTGAACCCCAACTACGCCGCCAAATACGAATCCGACCACCGCCCCGAAATGAACAAAGGCACCGTCATCAAAATCAACGCCAACGCCCGCTACGCCACAAACTCCCCTGGCATCGTCCTGCTCCAGGAAGTCGCCCGTCGCAAGGGCGTGCCTCTGCAGCTATTTGTTGTCCGCAACGACTCGAGCTGTGGCAGCACGATCGGGCCGATGTTGTCGGCGGCGCTGGGGGCAAGAACGCTAGATTTGGGGAACGCGCAGTTGAGTATGCATTCGATTCGGGAGACGGGCGGGATGTATGATGTCGAGTATGCGATTCAGCTGTTTGAGAGCTTCTTTGAGCATTTTTCCGAACTGGAGGGTAGGATTTTTGTGGATTAGGGGTGGTGGTTTGGCCCGTACAGCGTCGCCGTACAAAACCCACTAGAGGGTGCAGAAAGTCAGTAAACAGTAACCGATGTCTGTAGAGATATTCTGAATGGGCAATGGGACTCGATACTTTCTTTGATTTGGGTCACGATGGAAAGGTTCCGCGACGATGAGGATGAACAAAGGAATGAGTGAACTTGATCAAGAGTGACTCTACATAATAATTTCGTCCCGTCGTTGGTCTGGCGTGCCTGATCGTTATTATTTATTTACGGGCTTCCAACAGCTCTTGTCTAGCATGAAACACATCCGGATGAAGTTTGGCGCATGATCGTTGAAGTAATATGCACTCTACGAGATCTATCTTTCTATCCGAATTCCCCAACAGTCTAGGACCTCCCTCTACCCTCGACCCTCCACCATCTAACTCTACACCCTCGACCCCAACCAACCACCCTCACCCTCTCAAATCCCCCAACCGATCAACCCAATACCCCGGTCTCACTCCCCCCTCCCCCTCCCCCTGCCCCTCCCACCCCACCGCCCCCTTCACCACCCCCGTCAACACACACAACGTCCCCCCCAGCCCGCCCTCAACCCCAAACCTAATATCCGTATCAAGCCGATCCCCCACCATGCACGCCATCTTGCGCTCAAACCGGAACTTGCCCTCGATCGCCTGCATCATCTCCACGCTCGGCTTCCCCAGCGCTATCGGTTTCCTCCCCGTCATCGCAACCAGGGGAGCGGAGATGGAGCCCGCGCCGGGGAAGAAGCTGTTGGCGCTCGGCAAGGTGGTGTCGGTGTTTGTGGCGAGGAAGCGGGCGCCGCGCTGGAGGTAGGCGAAGGCGAGGGAGAGCTTGAGGTAGTTGATGTGGAAGTCGAGGCCTGCGAGGACGGCGCCGACGGTGGGGTCGAGGGCGGCGCCGGAGGCGATGGCGGGGTAGTCAGAGGGCGTGATGGCGCGGTTGAGGGCCGGGTCGGTGCCGCCGATGTGGGGGATGTGTTCCGAGTCGAGCTCGGTTTCGATGCCGGATTCGCCAAGGACAAAGACGGTGGGGTGGGTGGGGGGGAGGTGCAGGATGCGGGAGATGTAGATGGCGGCGCTGTAGGCGGAGCCGAAGATTTCGTCCTGGAGGTTGGAAGGGGTGGGGTTAGGGATGGTTGATTGAGGGGAGAGCGGGTGCGGGACGTACGACTTCCGCAGGGATGCCGAGTTTGTCAAGCTTGGACTTGTAGTCGGCGCGGGATTTGGTGCTGTTGTTCGTGACGAAGACGATTTGCTTGCCTTTGCTTCGTAGCATTTCTAGGGTTTCCACGGTGCCTTCGAAGACATGGTCGCCGGACCACAGCACGCCTGTCCTTCTCAGCTCCTCAGCTATTGTTCGAGATCTCCGCTGTATGATGCCCTGGAAAGACCGGAGAGGTAGGCGGGATTACGCACCATCGCAGTCGAACAGGAAGACCTGGGATCGGAGTCAGAAAATCATTGGTATATCTTAGAAGGATGGAGACAAAGGTTGAGTATGAGTTGTGCTTAGGAAAGGAGTCGCCGCAAGGCAAGGTACCTACGTCGAATCTGTCGATGAACTCCTTGATACCCTCCGCGTCCCCTGTGAGGTATTTAGGAGGGGCTGCCATTCTACTTTTTGTTTGCTATCGGTCCGGACAAGCTGCAATACTTTGACATTGGGAAACGGATGCCCTGGACCTTGTGCTCAACAATTCAAACTATAACCTAATTTAGTCTTAGGGCTTTGGCGATAAGATAGCCGAGAACGACTACGGTATACTTGGACGGAGGCCGGAAGAGTTCGATGGTATTCCGTATAGCCAAGGGGTCCTCACATCTACACAGCAAATGAAAGCAAGCACAGCTCAAGCGATGTGTTGCAAATAGTTTCATACACTTTCTTTAGAATATATCTGTATCATAAAACCAATCGCCCAGGTTCAACCTGCAATATCGTCTTCACTCTCTCCAAAAACACCCTTGCTCTCTTCTCCTCACCTTTTGCCGCACTTACACTAAACACATTCGACGCTTCCCCAGAGCCAGAGCTGGCCATGATTCCTTGCGGCGGTACCCTCACCTGCCGCGATGGGGCTACCAACCGTCTACCGGAAAGAATATCAATGATATCTACTTTCTCCGGTGGTCCAGGCATAGATTTGCTCAGAGGAGTAGAGGGGAGCGCAATTATTTGAGGGGTGAAGCTGCCTCGTGAGGTCTTGAGGTTAATTTTGTCGAGACCGAGAACTTGATTAAAGAGCTCGTCGGCTGTGGGTTTTGTGGTTACGGAGCGGGGAAGATCATCGTTCGCGACTTCTGTGGCGCGGGCGATAAAAATGGAGAGGGGGAGTGTGATTCCCAGCGTTGCTTGGATGCGATTTTGAACTTCGAGGACTTTTTTGAGGGAGATGGAGACAGCGACTTTGGTGTCCGGTTCTGGTACGGGAGCCGCAGGTGCTTCCGGGGAGAAGGCGTTAGGTTGTGGGGGAGGCATTTCTTTGGGAGACGCGAGTACGATTTTGCTAAGGTCGAGGTGGCTGAGGTTGGTTATCCGCGCGGATTGCTCGGAGGGATATGACGAGGATATACTGCCGAGGTAAGCGAGGACATCGCCTTTGAGGAGACGGCCTTTGGGGCCGCTAGCGGGAATTTGGTCGGCTTCTGAGGAGGGAATGCCTTTCTCGTGCAGAAGTTGGGCGACGGATGGGTAAAGGGGATAGGTTTGTTTGGTAGGCTTGCCAGAAGATGGGAAGGGCAACTTTGGCTCTGAAGGGGTTGAGGCGTTTTTGTCCACAGGTTTTGACGATGGCGGTGCCTCTGCTTGCGATTCAGAAGATTTCGAGGCGTCCATGCCTGACTTCAGGTCTTCCTGGGATGATGGACTTGAGGCGGATTGGTCCGTTGGGAGGGAAAGCGTGCTCAGGTCGTCGTCGGCTTCCGCTATGACAGCTATTCGAGTACCGACCTTGACACCTTTTGCGCCGTCGTTTTGCTATATTCGAACAGCATTTAGTCCCTGAGTAACGCGCCATGGATGAGACTTACTATTATCTTTGCCATTTTCCCGTCATCTTGCGCCTCAACGTCCATTTGCGCCTTATCGGTCTCGATCTCAAGTAAGACATCGCCAGTAGAGAAAGAGTCCCCTGTCAATTAGTTGTTGAGTTCCTACGGTCTCTGTGTTGCAGGCATTTCCCTTACCTTCTTTGACCTTCCAGCTGGCAATGTTTCCCTCCGTCATTGTAGGTGACATGGCGGGCATTGTAAGGTTCTGTGCAGCAAGGGATTTCGAAGCGCTTCGGAAGCCTAGCTGAAGGTTAGCAAGCTCTCTGATGGGCGCTCCAGGAGGAGAACTGAAAGGGAGGTCGACGAACCTCGAGAAGGGCCATTGCGAGGCCACGACCGGCTTGAAAGCCTCACAGCACCTCTACATGCTGTTGCAAGGGAGGTCATATCCCTTCCGAAGGTGTGTAAAGCGTCACCAAGCTCCCAACCGTATTGTCATTTTATGAAAAACTGAGCTCTGGATTGTTGGGGCTTCGGTGTCCGAGCTTGGCGGGCCAAATCCCTGCAATTTGTAGAACTAGTGTCGGCGGATTCAATCACCGACATCATTTTCGCGAATTCTGGAGGTGTAAAGTACTTGCACGCAACGTCCTATTCAGAAGCTTGGGTGTGTCCGAGCATAGTCTTCCACGGACCGGCGATGGCAACGACGATGAGAGGCTTCCTGCGACTGGGGCTTCGGCCTCCAAACTTTCACTGGTCATCCTCTGGGCCACTGACGGCGTGCAATCTCTCAAGACCGCTTCATCTGCTTCAGACTCATCTAAGATGTACATTCACCACCTCTAGCTGCCAATGGGCCGCGAAGAAATCTCGTCTACCTCACAGCGTGTCAAGCACTGCTTTCAAATCAGTACTACCATACAAGTCTCCGTTCAATGCGTACACGGAGCAGTTAGCGAACCGAGCTTCCCCAACCCTTCTTTATGAGGCACCATCCCATAATTTCTACAACACTGGATGGCTTCTGATGGGCGCCTTTTGTCTCACTTGGGCGATCATCAATTTTAAACACCAATATCTTCATCCTGTGGAGGGTACACCAAAATTCATACCATACATGATGGGTGCTGCTTGTGTAGGTATGATGTTTGGCGCGGGATGGTCGTTCTCGAAGGTGAGTATTTCTTCCTTAATATATGAGCATATGCAAACTGATCGAGTAGCCCGGGCGAATCATTCGCACTATAACTGCTATTCCGTCATCTATTGGCTCTGGGCATCGTTCTCTAAGACTGCAGATTGAGCATACACCCCTGCTACCTGGCAAGCAAATCAAGTCTCTTCTAGTGGCTCCCAGCGATGTGGAGGCTTCGGATCGCATTTATGGCCACGAGGCTAAGCGATCTGAGGCCGAAATGGCAGAGATACGTCGACGTCAGGACCACATGCGCGAACTTGACAGAACTAGGATCATGACAAGACCGTTCAGACAAGCTAGATACTTGTCGTGGAAAGGATTTGTAGGGTTTAGGAAATTTGTAGGCTCAGAAAATTTCATCTATGTAAGGATTAAGGGCAAGAACGGAGTGTGGAAGCTTGATAGGAATGCGGCCTGGTCATTTGAGGAAGGTAAAGCCATTGATAGATTGATAAAATGTACCCCATCTACACATTAGGCCTGATTTCTACGCTCTGACACTCAACAACACGCTACGTACCAACCGAAGCCTTGCTAATTTACAAAACACTTCCAACACCGCGTTCGCTTCTGCTTGCATGTAAGCTCTCTTACATCAAGTAAATCCTATACGTTTCTGTGAATCAGCTTTTGCCATCCAGGGGAATTCTCATATACTGAGTGATTTCCCATAAATAAAGGCTTCAGGAAGTAGCCAGATTGCTTCGTGGTCTCCCTTCGGTGGAAATTGAAAGCGGCGAGGAGATAGAGCTTAGGCGTTGAAGCTCTCCGTAAGTTTTCAAATCCCTGTCATGGCTCCTTGTTCATATTAGGGTACTTCAGACTTGAGTCTACAACCGCTGACATTTGGCAGTCAATCAAACCAAAGCTAATGGAGCCCGAACAATCGAACACTCGGGAGTCTCGGCTAAGGTTAGTAGCTACTCCGATATGATTTCCTTGCTTTTCTAAGTACTACTGAGCAACATGAACCTCAGCGTTTACCAGGAGCGACCGGTCAAAGTCATTGTTGGTATCGACCCAGATACAACAACATGGTACATTCACCGTGCGCTGTTAACCAAATACTCACCATACTTCCGTGCTGCCCTTGCAAGTGATCGATTCGCCGAGTCAAGCTCCAATACTATATCCTTGCCAGATGATGACAGCCACGCCTTTGAAGCCTTAGTATACTGGGTCTACAATTATGCTGGAACTAAGAACGGATTCGTGATAAAAGACTGCTTGAATAGCGTTAAAGCCTATTGTCTCGGTGACAAATTCGGGATGGCACCTTTCAAAAATGATATGTTGCGAGCACTCGCCAGAACGAATAAACCCAAAGTCACGATTACTCCACAGTCGGTCATCTATGCGTTCGAACATACTACTAGTGGCAGCGGTCTTAGGACAATGCTTACTGACATTCTTGCAACGTCAATACAGGATGGAACTATAGTACTGAACGGGAACAATGCGCGCAGCTCATCCGACGGGTTTGCGGATCTAACCTGGCCAGAATTCTTCGAAGGTGGTGGCGAATATGTTTCAGCTGTGTTGAGCAGATTCGTTGGGGGCAATGCTGTCAAGTGTTGGACAACTAAAAGAGATAGTCATGTCGAGCATGTAGAAGGGGAGAAGGCTACAGCCGGAAAGCCTTGGGAATTTGATAGTACTCTTATAAGCACCTGAATTACCCGATAGAAGAGTCAGAAGCTCTTTAAAAACCTCTGGGGCATTTCATAGGACTCAGACACATTCAGGGCATGGGCGTTGATATAGATTAATTGATGATCTCAGCACACCCAAGCATACTCCCTGCCTAAAGGCCTGGCGGTTGTTGCGACAAGTATGCACGACAGCACAGAAACAATTTATGGATATTCCGTGACAGCACTCACAGCAATGAAGATAGATTCAACTGATTTCCTACACCCAAGCCTCCATCCCTATTTGGCGCAATTTCAGTAACACAACAAGACGTCGTGAAATACAACCTACACATAAGAAGCTCGTTCGAGAAAAAGAATTCTCGATTCGTTAGTTGTTGAATCACACCTTTGCTCACCTCTCCTTCCTTTGTAAACAATAACCCCTGCTTAATCAAACAAAACAAAATCATCTTATCATTATATGAAACACATATTATAATAGCAATTCTCATTTCATCAAGTTCGAAAGTCATAACAATCTAGTGCACAGTGTCACTAAAAGTTCTGATGGGGTTTGCGGACTTGGTTAGAGGGTATTATTCACTGCAATGTCTCAGGGGATTTATCTTTTTGACTTTTCAGGTTAAGGATTTGAGGGTTGGTCCGAATCTTGTTATTATAAGATGATCTTTTTGAGCTACTTTTATGTTGACAAAACGGGATGTTGTGAGGCTACAACTCGTTGCTCCAAACAGAAGAACAGAAAATAAACAGAACGACGAAAAACCAAGCCGTGAATCGTCCCATCCACATGTCTTTTTACACATGTCTATACGCAACACACCTCAACCCTTCACTTGGCACCACATTTCGAATCCTATAGCTGGAAGTGCAGCAAGCGGCCAACGGCACGCTCTCTCCTCCGGCTCAGAGGTCGCGATCAATGGCCCCAGAGACCACCCATTGCCTGTCTCCTTCAGTGGTGGAGCCTCTTCCTCCGTCGAATCTTCCACGTCGACCACAAGATCCCGCGTTTTCTTCCACTCCGCAACTTCAGCACCGTGCTTCGACATTTCTGGACTCGACGGCGTGCTCATAAGCCAGTTATATATCTCCTCGGGACTGTCTGCGCGGGGAAAGGGCGGTGGGTGGCGAGGCGGTGTGCTATGGCTCAAAGAAGGATTTCCAGGAGGAGAACTGGAAAACGGCTTGGGGACGACGGGAGGCATGGAAGCCGAACGGATAGTTCCAGATGGAGAGTCTCCAGGAAGAAAAGCGGCGTTGGCCATGCTTGAGGAAGGAAGGCTCAGGAAATTGTCACCGTCTGGCATGCTGGAAAAGACAGGCGCAAGAGGATTTAGCAGGGCACTTCCAACCTGACCATTTCCAAACGGAGCAATCGCTCCCGAGAACCCGTCGTTGTTGTAGACGGTCAAGCCATTGAGCACCATACCCGCCGGCACAGGAGCCAAATCTTTGCCATCCAGGCGCAGAGTCTTGACATACTCCAGCCGCAATAGACGAAACGGCGATCCAACGAAGTGGACCCTGACCATATGCTTGTAAAGGCCCCTGAGGCCTTTGAGGTTGACCTGGACTTGCCACCCCGGATTCAGCGATTGTACGTACTCGCGAACCGCGCTGTCGCTCTTGTGTTTGATGTCCTCGAACATCTCCTGGAACTCTGAGCAATTGTTCAGGTCGAAAGCTCGGAGCCTCAAGCTGTTCTTGATGCTTTGTTGTACGTCGCGGAAGTAGAACCCTGAGAAGAGCACGATGGGTACGGAAGATGTTTTGCTTCCATTTGGAGCGATAGCTGGCTGGATATATCTCTGTTGGTAAGCCATATTATCTGTATGCTTGACTAACTGAGCGACTCGATGGATGAATAGTTGTGAAGGTGAGATAAGTGGGAGATAGAAGACGTAAAAGCTTTCGAAGTTTCTTTGATTGAGAATGTCAAACGGAAGACTGTGACTGGAAAAGTAGAGCAGCACAATCTTAATATACATACTCAAGCAAGACGAAAATCCGCCATCAAGAAAAGCCCCCCCAAATTCGGACAAACGCTGAGCAAATTAAGTGGACCCATGGGTTTTTCCAAAGTGGAGTATAGACGTCTCGATTTGTAGAGGCTGCGCTACGATGTCAGAGCACCTTACAATCCGAAGGTGATGGTTTGACCGATTAGGCATGGTTGGGATTAAACGACGCAAAAAAAGACTCAAAACCCCCAGCAAGAGAAAACATCAGAACGGTTTGACTCATTCTTTCTTTTCAAAGTGGAGAACGTCAAATCCCTCGGGTTACTGAAGGCGAAGCTGCTACGTCGGTTATCCTTGCAGTTGGAAGGCGATGGTTTGACCGATCGGGCATGGTTGGGATTAAGCGAGTCAGACCTTCCACATGTGAGCGTTAGTTTAGAGAATTCTTTGGATCAGATAACATGATCGTGCTCAGCGTCGTTGTGTGTTATTAGCGGTAATGTACAAGTAAATTACCATTAGAGGCCTAGCTGTAGAGCCACGCCGTGGAAGACTAGCTGGAAGTAAGATCCAGAGTACAAAACGCATTTGAACGGTATATCCTATCCTACATCCACCAAATCTACTGGTATTTACGCAGCTGAGAAAAGGTTAGCGTCAAGCTCATCCACAATATCAAGATAGCGAAAATACCCACATCCAGCGTCAGCGCCTTGCTAGAATTCGCTCCCTGATCCCTATAGATCCCCACCAACGCCTCACTGTTCTGGAACAGCCCCGTCTTCAAACTAATGACAATAAACTGCATCCCTGGTCCCGCATGCTCATGGATGTAGTTGGCAATCTTGGCGACATTTGCATTATCCAGCGCGGCGTCGACCTCGTCGAGGACGAAGAATGGCGAGGGCTGGTAGCTGTGGATGGCGAAGAGGAGGGCGAGTGCGGCCATTGTTTTTTCGCCGCCGGAGAGGTGTTCCATGTCGCGGAAGCGTTTGAGGGGGGGCATGGCGTGGTATTTGATGCCGTCGAGGTAGGGCTCGTCGCCGTCTTCCATGTCGAGGTAGCTGGTTGGTTGTTAGTGATAAAGGAACTTATGTGTGGGATTTGGTACGAACGCTTGACCGCCCATGGGTAGATTTGCATCTCTAGTAAGGTCTCGATAGATAGGACCGATTTGCTCGGAAATGTGCGAAAACGCTTTGCTAAAAAGCTCGAAACGCTGCTCCTTCACTTCCTGGAAGTCGTCCTTTGCCTTTTTCGCTCGCTTTCTTGCATCTTCGAATTCTTTGTCGGTTGTTTTGAGCCGGTCTTGGACCCCTTCGAGTCGTTCGATAGCTCGCATGTTTGGCGCCATGTGTTCGAGTTCGCTGCTCAAGGTTTTCACACGGTTTTGGAGTTCTTCATCCAGCTTGTCGTCGTTACTCTGTACCCACTGTCAGCATACTGAAAAATAATGCCCTTCGGGGGGGTTGCCATCCGAACATGCTTACCTCTCGTAGGTCCTCGTCAAGGTCATCAAAATCGATTTCTATGCCGTAATCCTGGATGGCCGAAGGGCGTAACGTGCTTGCCTCTTGATCCTCGTCCATGTCCATCGCATCAGGATCGCCTTGAAGGACATCATCGATAGGAAGTTGGTCCAGCCCCCTAGAATCCTCTTCTAAAGGTACGTTGATATCTTCCAACTTGCATCGTCGTAGAAGTGTATATCTGCTGGAGGCGTTAAGCTGCCTCTCGGACTCCAATCCAGATATTGCTTTCAGTGTCCCTTCAAGGCTCTTGCTTCGCTTCTGCACTTCTCGTCGCGCATCGGCGACCTTCTCTGCCTTCTTTTCGGACCTTCCTTTCTGCTGCGCTAGTTGCTCTGTCATTTGATCAAGCTCTGCACTGAGGGTGTCAAGCTCATTTTGCGTGGATTTCTGTTCCGCTTCGAGCTCTTTGATCAGAGTCTCATCTTGCCGGGCGCGGTCCCTTAGTACCTTGATACGATTCTCTGTCTCCTGCAGCTGCTGTTGCTCGTAGCTGATCCGGCTCTGGAGGCGGCTTTTCTGCGTACTGAACTCCAACTTCTTCTGAGCTGCCTCTTGCTGCAATGTACCTTGCTGAGCTTCGTAGTTTCGGATATTCTCATATCCAAGGCGTTCGCAAAATTCGGCGAAAACATCATCCTCGACCTCGCTAACAGCATCCTTGAGTTCATTCAGATTGTCCTGCAGATGCCTCAACTCCCGTAGCTTTTCCTCATACTTTGGCTTCGCTAAGGTTAACTCCTGCCGTGCATGAGATAGCTCTTTCTGCTTGCTAGCTAGATTTCGTTCATGCGCTCTGATTTCATCCTTCGCATAAGCCAACTTTTGCTCAAGCCCTATCAGCTCCCCTTGCAATACTTCCTCCTCGGATGCACCACGACGAGGCTCTGGAAGCGCACTCAGCTCTGCTACCAACTTGTCTTTGAGCTTCCTCAGATTCTCCACTTCGGTATCCTCCCATCGCCTCGCGTCCCCTTTGCCCAACTGACCTCCTGTCATGTTTCCTCCTTTATGGATGATCGATCCATCCAGAGTTACAGCCTTCACATCGTTGCGCTTCTCCCAACATATGTGCTTAGCGACAGCCAAATCATCGCAGATGATCGTATTACCGCAAACATAAGACATGGCACGTTCGAGAGACTTATCGTAATTGATCGCGTCTATCGCTAATCGGCTACCCCTATGCATGCCTTTAAGATTTGAGTTGATCGCTGTCCACTGGATTGTATCAAGAGGGATGAACGTCGCTTGGCCACGTCGTTGATCTCGCAGATATTGAATGCAATCTATGGCGGTCTTTTCATTCTCCACAATGACGGCATCGAAGTTGCGGCCAAGAACCGTGCTAACTGCAATTCCGTATCTCTTCTCAATGGGCTTACACAACTCGCTGACTCGACCTTTCACTCCGGGGAAATTGCGCTTTAGGTCGGCTATGGTAGCCTTAAGCCGAACCTCCTTCTCATTCTGCTTTCTCCCATCTTCGGCTTCTAGTAGTCTGGTTAAAACTTCCTGGAGCTGTTCGTCCTTCTCGGTCCTAATCTGAGCTAAGCGAAGTCGTTCCGAGGTTTGTTCGTTAAAAGCCTTTTTCTTTGCATTGATGTCTTTCGTGGTCTGTTTGATCTGATTATTGATGCTATCCTTCCGTTCACCGGTTTCGCCAAGTTCGCCCTCGAGTTTCTGGCTCTGCCATTCCGCTGAATCTACCTTGCTCTTCAAGCTGTTGACAGTCTCTTCATCAGCTTTCTGCTGACGCGCTGAATTGTCAACCTTGATCTGATCAGCTGATGTTCGCTTGTTGACATCCTCTTTCAGTCGGTTGTACTCCTGAATGTCAGCCTCGCTCAGTTCTCGACCTTCCTGCTCAGCAAGCTTCTTCCGGTCAGCCTCCCATTGAGCCTGCGCCTTCTCCACTACTTTAAGATCCTTAGTCGATTGTTTGACAGTCGACGAGTGACTATCTCGTTCCTTCGTGATGTCAGCAATGCGCGTGTTGTACTTCTTGAGGTTCTTGTTGGTGATATCGATCTTCTCCGCTATAGGAACGAGGCTATTTTCTTTTGCTTCAATTTCTTTCTCTTTCGTCTTTATGTTCCTTTCGACTTTGCCGACCTCTCGACTCGCTTTCGCTTGGTCCTTCTTCGTTTCCTCCAAGGCTTTATCGTATTTCTCAATACCTCGTCGTTGCTCCTTCAGTTCCTCCTGATGCTTCTGGATCTCCACGCCAGACTCTTCGATGACGCGTTGAAAATGATACAGTTTCCAAAGAATATGAGTCACAATAGCCTGGTCCCTCTCATCGGCCTTCTTTGTGTAATTCTCGGCTTCCTGCTTTTGCTCTTGGTATTGCTTGACTTCTGAATTGATGCCTCTCCGCCGATGGAGATTGATGTTTTGATTTTCCAGCGCCTCATCTTGAATCGCTTTCAGCCTCTCATAGTCGGCTTTATACTCGAGACTTCCAGATATTTGTTCGATGAGCCGTGTCAGATCACGCGGTGACTGAGAAGCGATAGCCTCAACATCTCCTTGAAAGACAAGGAAATTGCGCGCTTTGATCAGGATGTTTTCTGCTTCTAACGCTTCGTTGTATTGCTGGGCAGTTACCACGCGTTCGTTGATTCGATATTCGCTAACACCTTGATTGGTGATTGTGCGCTTCCAAAGCTGCTCATCTCCAGCGTCATCCTCGTATACTGCCATAACCCAAGCGCTCTTGGGGTCGTTACGCTCTTGTGTGCTATTCTGGGTACCTTCGTCTCCGGAGCCCACGTCTCCATTCGCGTGACCGTTGACACCGTTCTTCGTCGCGGATCCATCCCCATTGATCGTAGATGTTCGTAGTACTCGGCCACGGAAGACTAAGTCTCGAAGGTGTGCTGAGCGTAGATGAGATGATTTAATGCCGAGTACAAAAGATATCGCATCCATACTAACGTCGCATTAGCTTCACTCTGTCGCCTGGGTTTACAGCTTACATACGAATTAGATTTCCCAGAGCCATTGGGACCAATGACAGATGTGAAATATGAATCCCCAAGTAACAACGTATGATGGCCCTTGTACGACTTGAAATCTTGGAAGCAGTCAGCGCATCGAATCCAGTCAAGCATAGCTACTCTACTCACTGTACAATTCAAGGCGAATGAGCTTGCCCATAATGGCAAGATCTACTGTCGCAGAATTAAGAGGCGCGTGTGTCTATATGATAAATCCCACGTAGAATTGATCAACGGGCGACCTTGGCACAGGATGTGGTTGAAAGATCGTCCACCGGTACATGGTATTGATACGATAATAACTGAAAAGCTTCCAACGTTAGTAACACGGTCGAGGATGCCAAATCGTGACATGTCGCGTTCAACGCGCCAATAGTTAGGGCTAGATCTCGGCTAATTACCGGCAGAGAACGGTGAGTCGGCGATAAAGTGAACCCGCTACCCGTGACCAAACCTTTGTTGGTAGCTCTGAAGGGAAAGCAGCCAGTCAGCATTCGCATCTTGAACACGATCCCCAGATGCCCAAGCAACTGCTTCATTCCCCTCACTTATCTATACTTACTGCTCATACACAACAGAATCGCGACTCATACGTGGGGTATCACGGGGTCCGTTCGCGGCATTGTGGACCACATCAGATAACGTGAGTCTGTCAGTTCCTTCCGCATCCTGCAGTCTGGTCTTTACCTTAGCAACACCTCATATGCCTCCCCGTCCCTCGAGAGCGTATCTTCAGATCCAAAATCTCAGATACTGACGGCCTGTCATGGTAGTTCTCGCTCTTCAACGATTCGGGACACGGTCCAAGTCATTTCAGTCGAGACACCACGAGCTAGTTGCGTTTCGGGAGCACGTCCGCAACATGTCTGACCCATCAGGTTTGCAAAGGACTGGATCTGACCCTATCCTCTTAAGTGATGGGCTTTCTCCGGAAATGGCGAGAACTTCTTCTACAAACTCATCAGCCATTGGCGGCTCGTCTGCTTCGGGCGGTAGGACTCCCACGTTCTCATCCTCACCTCCCAGTCCTGGTATACTTCCTAGGAATTCTTCGTTCTCTACGGCCAGCTCTTACCAAGAGGACTGGGAGGTCTTCCCTCCTTTGGATACTCTCACGATTTTTGACATCCTAGATAACCTTGCATTACCCCAGCGTCTGGAGAGATGGCAGAATAAACTATCAGCGCAGACAGAGAAAGTGCGTCGCCAGCGCGAGAAATTGAAGTCGACAAGTCTGAATGCCAAGGAACGTGTGGTGGAGGAATGGCGGCGACGTTTACCTCCACCAGATGAACAGCTTGAAAAATACCGGAAGCGTATGAGGGAATCTGTCGATCGTCTCGGCACTAAATGGCATGATATAAAAGCTGTAACAGCTCGGGAGAAGCTTTCCTTCATTGCTGGAGTTCTCAACATCTTCATCAGTGGTTACCTGATCGGAGCGTATCCAGAACTCTTCTATTACTGGTTTACTGTGCAGCTCTGCTACTTTATGCCCATAAGGTTCTACACGTACCACAGCAGAGGCTACCATTACTTTCTAGCTGATCTGTGCTACTTCGTCAACGCCCTCTTACTATTGTCGATATGGGTTGCACCGCGCTCTAAGAGATTATTCATCAGCACCTATTGTCTGGCCTACGGAAACAACGCAGTTGCGATTGCGATGTGGAGAAACTCTATGGTGTTTCACTCTCTGGACAAAATGACTAGGTAAGACCAGCTCTACTCTTAAATCTCGAGTTAACTAACGCTCTCAGTCTATTCATACACATCATGCCTCCGGTCACGCTACATTGCCTGGTTCATCTATCGACCGCGGAGTACCAAAAAGAGTCATTTCCGGCTATTCATGCCATTAAGTACAGCCTCCCTGATAGCAAAGAGCATTACTCTCTGTGGGCCATGATGATCTGGGCGACAGTTCCCTATGCTCTTTGGCAGCTGGCATACCATTTCCTCATAACAGTGAGACGACGAGAAAAAATTGCTGCTGGCCGGCCTACGAGTTTCACGTGGTTACGGAAGTCATACGCAAAAGCCTGGATCGGCCGACTCATACTCTCACTCCCGGATAACCTGCAAGAACCCGCCTTTATGCTCGTGCAATACTCTTATGCCCTGGGTACCATGATCCCTTGCCCTATATGGTTTTGGTACCGTTGGGCCAGTTCAGCTTTCCTTATGTCTGTGTTTGTCTGGAGTATCTACAACGGAGCAACGTTTTACATAGACGTTTATTCGAAAAAGTTCCAGATTGAACTAGAACAGCTAAAGAAAGATGTGTCGAAGTGGCAGACCAGTCCAGACACAAGTACTAGTCCGAGGTTGACTCCAAAAGCCGAAGATGACGCTGTGACTTCACATCCGCAAAGCATAGGGGATGCACTTGATCTCGGCGTATACGGCAGAAGCAAGAGTATTGACCATATACCAATGCTCGATTCGAAGCATGCGTTGTCCACGGGTTCGGACAAGGCAGATGAGGATGCTGTTTGTGAGAGGGGGTGAATTTAGCCGGGATGCCGTTACTGATTTACAGCGAGCAAGGCGTTGGGGGGTTTCCAGCTGTCAGTCACTCCTAGTTTGTTGCGCCCATGGCTGTGGTAGTATTCCTTTCTCCTGCGATTCCTTTCTTATGCATGATACCCAGTATGAGTAATTAAGCTTTTGTGAGGAAGGGATAGTGCTTGGATGCAGTACGGAATGTCCTAGTGTAGAGCAGAATATAATTCACTTTATATTCACCAAAATCTGGTGTTCCCTGCATCGTCTTGCACATGACTCTTCATAATGTCCAAAACACTTTACACGGCCGGAGTAGTCAACTAAAGGAATACTCCAGCAAGTTCAAATCTTATCTACACCAAAGGTCTGTCTCCTTCTGAATCCAGGCCTGCCGAGCATGGATATTTGCAGTCTACGTTCGTCTAGGAAGGTATCATGCCTATGTACCCCGCAAAAACCTAAAGATCTCAAGATAATGTAGGTAGGGGAACGAGGCCCAGCAACTACCATGTACCTGTGTCTCTCGTAGAAGGTAGAACTGGAACCAGCAGCCGGCGGTCTCTAAGTTTGTCACGCGAGGGTACCCCCCACGACCCCAAGATATGAACGCGCAATGCTGACGCCGACGGGCCTGGTTGTGTTGGCAGCAAGTGCTGGGGGCATTGGGTGGTTTAGTCCTTTGAGCTGGGATGATCTGTTTGGAGTTCAGGCATTTGGGCTGCTGAGAGTTGTCTCTCCTACCCAAGTACTTTCACCTTCTTCGGGGACTTTGCATCCCGGTAGACACGAATCTTATAATACCTAGATCAGCATGCTCATGGTCCATTGTCATGTCGATTTTCCTTACTGATTTTCACCCAGTCGCAATCCTGAAGAGTTGCACAGCTCTGACGTCGGCAAAACGCGGCTTATCCCCCCACTTTCGCTCATACTAAGCGAAGTATGAGCGGAAAACATAGATGAAATCTCTGCGATCTTTCAAGGTCCTTAGCAGGATCGTGGCCGATCAACATACAGAAGTAGTACACACTCCGCTCATAACGAATGCTGTTCGAACCGGGGGACACATACCGGGGGGTTCCCAAAGGTGGAGGAAGGATTAGAGTTGCCCAAGTTTCAGCACCAGGGGCCCACTGATCTGGATACAGAAACGGCATCTCGGAGGAAGAGCAAAGTGGAGGGGGCTGCTTTCGGCTTGACAGGTCAACATCTTAGGGATAATCGGATCATCTGACTGGTCTCAGCGTCAAACCGTTGTCGACGGTATGAAACGTCGGCATAACCGAGGATACCGTCCCACATGGTCCTTTACTCTCCCAAAAACCTCATGTCCCTTGGTCCGTGGGCGGCTTCCAAAATGCTGACTCAAAACATTGTGACTGTCGTCTGGGGTGCAAATGGTTCCCTCAAGATCGATTGACCAACGTTGCGTGGGCCGTCTCTTGATCCTCGACCATCTGAAATGTTTCTGTTGGTGATGACGGGCAAGGAAATAGAACGAGACATCAGCGGCACGTTCTATGGCTTATACGTGTACGTTGACCCCGGATGCTGGTCATAAAGAGACGCTGTACCCATGACGATGTTTCGCCTTTCTGGAAGCTGTTCCTTGAAGCCGCCCCTCCTACTGAGTTCAGTTCAATCTCCGTCAAGAGGGGCTTGCTCATAAGTCCTACGATGCATACTGATCAATGCTGTTGATCATGTTTTCCCCATATCTATAAATCAGGTCTACTGCTCTCCATACTTAATGGAAGCAACAGGCGCAACCACCTGATTTGTCTCCTTTCTATACTTCATTATTCTAATCCAACTTGAATATCACTTTCTACTCCAGACATAAATACCAAATTTCTGTGAAACATGTTTTCAAAACTACTTGCCACTTCGACCGTTGCTTTAAGCCTGGGCAGGGCCCTCGCTGGGGTTCAATTCGCTGGTGTCAATATCGCCGGTTTCGATTTTGGCTGTGGCACTGATGTACTTCCCTTATCTTTACCCGACATGGTTCTTGTCTAATGGCTCGTCTAGGGTACTTGTACGGTCTCAGGCGCTTATCCACCATTACTCCAATACAGTAGTAATCAGATAGATGGAGCTGGTCAGATGAGTCACTTCACGAAAGATGATGGAATGAACATTTACCGATTGCCGGTTGGCTGGCAATTTCTCGTCAATGACAATCTCGGAGGGCCTCTCGATCCAACTAATATCGACAAGTATGATGCGTTAGTGCAAGCTTGCTTGTCAACTGGCGCCCACTGTATCATCGATATACACAACTATGCTCGCTGGAACGGGCAGATTATCGGTCAGGGCGGGCCCTCGGACGATCAATTTGCAAGTGTGTGGGGGCAATTGGCAACAAAATATGCCGGTAACGGCAACGTCGTCATGGGTATTATGAATGAACCTCACGATAGTAAGACACCCAACTTTCTCTCAAGCCGATCGTACTAACTCTCGACTCCAGTACCCGACATGACCAGGTGGGCAAACACCGTCCAAGCCGCCGTAACAGCAATTCGCAACGCAGGCGCCGGGTCTCAATACATCCTCCTCCCAGGAACCGACTACACGAGCGCCGCCAGCTTCGCCACCAACTCGGGCCCCGCTCTCAGCAATGTCAAGAACCCTGACGGCTCTACTACAAACCTTATCTACGACATCCACAAGTACTTGGATAGCGACGGCTCCGGCACCAACGCCGTCTGTGTCTCCAACGAGATCGACGCCGCATTCTCCCCTTTAGCGACCTACCTCCGCGACAACAAGCGCCAGGCTCTGCTTTCCGAGACTGGCGGCGGCAGCAGCGATTCCTCATGCCTAAACAACTTTTGCGCCGCTCTGGACTACCTCAACCAGAACTCCGACGTTTACCTCGGATGGACTGCTTGGGCGGCTGGGAGCTTCTCAACTAACTACGTGCTCTCCCTCGTCCCCACCGACAACGGCGGCTCGTGGACGGATCAGCCTCTCATGAAGCAGTGCGTTGCGGGCAAGTTCTCGCCCAATGGTACAGGCAAGAGGCAGGTTAGGTGGAGTGCTTGAACCTGCATGATATGGATTTCATTTCATCTGATAACGCTCCCAAATTCAGCGTCTTGGGCATGTCCGGAAAACACGGATCAGGCATTGTTTCCAGTTGACGTTGGCGTGGTTGGAAGACCACGGGTCTAGAGTAGTGATAGTGAACAACCAGAAGAAGTTCTTCACGCGAATGAAAATTCTCTGACCTCTAAACCAGCGTTCTTGAAGCGATGTAGAATAACGAGTTTGACAGATTAACCAAGCTCCCTTTACTTTTTCTCCTTTACGAGAGTTCGTCCGAGCGCGTCGTTGATCTTGCATGGATTTTGAAGGAGTGGCTCGTGTACAGCTTCTACTCAAGACACTTATCACCTATTCTATCATATACCGTAAGGTAAGTTGAGAGATTACCTTAGGGTTATGACCTTGGACGAGCTACAGTAAGATGGTCTTGGCTTACTTAGATGCTCGGCTAAGGTAGTTTTGACAGTGGCTGCAAGGATTGAACAAAACCTTCTGAGTTGAGAAAAACCAACTTCACATACGCAAAAATGCACATGCTGTGTTCTTTTCACCGTCAATGATACTCATAATTTATTAATTAATGCGGTTAAGCAATTGTATTCATTCATAGTTGTTGTTTGACGTTACTTTTGTATAAGTTGATCAAAACATGATCAAAATACATCGGCGAAATTTTGACCCGGCGCCGGCTTCGAGAAAAGTGCTTTGGCCTCACCGGCCCAGCCAGCCCTGGGCTTTCAGGGCTCGTCTCATATGTATGTCCCTGGGCTTTCAGGGCTCCCAGAGCTCCCAGGGCCCAACTATTTTAGGAGATTTCTTTAAAACTTATTAGTGGGGATACAGTCAAAGCTGGCTATAAGGAAGGTGGCAAATCGGCTCTCCAATTCCGTAATCAACTGCATACCTGGTAACTCTAGCTGCTTCTTTCAACACCCTCATGACATCGATCTTTCGGAACAATAAGTGCGAGGCACCACTGCCATGCGCCCGTTCAAGCAGGAAATGAAAAGATTGTTGAACCAGCTTCTACAACTAAGCCGATGCAGACTCTTTCGCGTCGACTGATACTGAACCTGAAGGTGAGGCTCGTTGAACAAGTTGAGCTGAAAATCTTTCTATGAAAACTACAGAACACGACTGCAACGTCGAAGAAGAATTGAAAGAATCGACATTAGACCATTAAATATCAAGCTTCGATGGTGACATGCTTGCTGGTACTTAGGGAGTTGCTAGGTTTGTAAAAAGAGAGTTCGATTTACGAATGGCTTTTTCTTTTTTGGATGGAATAGAACGTGGCGGTGAAGAGTAGTAGAAGCGACAGGAATATGAAATAGGCACAACGGTCGTGTTTTGTCAGATGGCGACGTTCTCATTTATCTATCACAGTCAACAAGCTGATGCCATATGAGTATAGAAACTTCGCAACAACGTTTACCCGCGTAGTAGAAACACAATGTCATCAGTGACGCAGTACACCTAACCAGAAACAAGCACCAACCCTCAGTACACTAATCACTCATCTACTCTTTCGTGGCCCTCTATCCTTTGGAGAATGCCAGCATTCTACCCTACGCCCCCGAAACCTTGAACCCCCCAAACTGCAGTCTCTGAAACACCTGCTCGGGATCATACTCCCTACTCGCCTCCTTCAGCTTTCTCAAATTCTCAATCCCGTAGCTCGTCAGCGGATTCTGCACCTCGTTCGCATCATTCTGGAAAATATAGGGCAGAAGCAAGCCCTTGGCTTTGGCCAGCTGCTGCAGTGTACTTTGCAGGGTGTTGATTGCGTTCTGGGCGGGCTTTTCGTCGGCGGGGAGGGTGAATTGGGCCACCGAGTTGAACCCTAAAAGGTGTTGGATACTGATGTCGAAGAAAGGTGAGGAACTTACAGTTTTGTTTGGCAGCAGAAAGACCCAAGGGGTTGCCGCCGCGGGCTTTTCCGGCCGCGACGGTAGCGCGGCCGATGGGTTGGATCACGAAGGATTGGTCGGCGGTTTTGGAAGAGGTGAAATTGGAGACGGTTAGGTAGCGGGTGAAGGCTTGTTGGTAAAGCTCCAGGTCGGTTTTTACGGTCACGCCGACGATATCGCGGCTGTGGAAGGAACGTTTGTGAGTGTTATATAGAAGTGTGGGAAGAACGGCTTACGTGGCAGCTGTTGTGTATAAGAAATTTAAACCCTGGCTGAGAGCATAAACAGTGCCATTCGTTTCGGGGATGAAGGAGGATACGGTTGTCAAAGGGTAGAAAGCCTCGAAGACTACGGGTTTGGGTATCCAGCCGGCGTACATGAGACCGATTAGAATGGTGCCGTTAGCAGCCACCCAGATAAAGTCGGCGTTGGGATCGTCTTCCATTAGAGTTTGGGTGTGGATGGTGGCTGCTAATATTGCTTTGTAATCTGACTGATTGTACAGATCAAATTTGTACCAGATATGGTGGAGAGGGACTGTATAGAGATCGTAGCGAGTGATGATACCTGTAGACTCCGTAAGCTTAGTATTTTACCTCTTGTATTGTGCTATGAAGATTTTACCATAGTTTGGTCCTCCGCCCTTTAGGGCAAAGAAAAGATCACTTTTTGAGGTAGCACTTGCTTGTATTACGGTCGAGTTTCCAAGAACGATCTGATCCATAGTTTTAGTTGGGTCGTCCAAAGTTTGACCATAAGCAACACACCTCAAAACTCTTCACATTATCGCAGCCAAGGCCATACAACGACGGAATATAAGGTAGTCCTGGGCTCAACTTAGCCATTGAGTAAAGACCAGCTTCAGGAACCAGATCTTGGATTGCGTAGAATATATCACGTACCTTCTCCTGTAAGAAAACCACTAACTGCTGGCACAGGACTTCTGCCACCAATGGCAGATACACCATAAGGATCAAGATAGTTATAGACCTCTCCCCAACGAGCGCCAGGCCCGACGATTACGGATTTGTGATCTGCACTAATTTGCAGTGCGTTCATGTTCCCGACATCGATCAATACCCCTGATCCATCGATGCTTCCAAATCCTGGATTGGGGTTGAGACCTCCACTACGAACAGCAAATTTACTGCCAAAAAAGTTGACAATCCTAAGAATAATGGCGACGTCCACAACGTTATGCACCTCCGTAATGCAGGCGGCTGGAAGCCAGCAGTTTTGTGACCTGAGCACTCTAATGTTAGCCGAGGATTTGCCAACTTAAAGCCGCTCTAACAGCCTAAGGCGATTGGGGTAGAATTTACCAGTTCATATCCGTCTCGTTAACATAAATAGGGCTTGAAGCATCCATGTACTTGCTTGACCCAAAGACGATGCGACTGATTCGACAAGCAACATTACTATGGCTGTCGCGTCTGTGACTATTTTCGGCTAAGCTATCAATTGGAGTAGCTTGACTCTCTATTGTGCTAAGCATTAGAGAGGCATTGTAAGCAGCTTGAGTATTTTTGAGTCTTTCCAAGACTGCTACTAATTCTGATGAAAGCGTTGAAGCTCTGGCTGTCGACAATTGCGAAGGAGAGGCTGCGATACTGATGGCATCTACCAGTAACAACAGTGTAAGGCATTTCCAAAAACCGTGGAGATGGTCAAGAAGAGGCATAGCGAATTGAAAACACAGCTGACACGCCCTTGAAGGAAGTTCAACGAAAGTGTGATTTGAAGGAAGGAGAGAATGACGTTGAGTGCAGAAAAACCGAAGCAAAAAACAGTATTGAAAGAGCAGAAGCTTTATATCATCTTAGGTCTTTGAGGGTGCGCCAGATTATAACACAGAGAATTTGGTGTCTGCAGGATCATATCTGCTGAAACCAGATGACGCTGTGACTATTCCTAGTTCCTTCCGAGGGCGTAGTGGAGGCATAGTGGAAGCACAGCCCATAAAGTCGTAATCCATAGCTGAAGACTCTTAGCTTATCCTATGTCACTTGAAACAAACGAAGTTGGGGGCTTCTGGAGGTCTTTCTTGGAGCCAAGCATGGAGTGGCATGTGTTGCATGTTTAAAAATCTGTGCAACCAATAGCATAAAAGGGTGATCTACGGCAAGAATGAATGCTTTGCACTCAATTGTCAGTGTTACCAGATCCTTGGAGGGATGACATTCCTTACCTCGTAGAGAGACCGTCACAATTATAGGTCTTCAAAATTGTCATCTTTTGGTGTCCTTTGGTGTCCTTTTCTTAGTTCTGAAACTTTGCACCCTAAGATCCGACATCAGTAAGGTACTCCAAAGCTTGTATCAACCCGTTTCGGAAGTAGCCATGCCTAGGTATTCTAGTTTGACCAATGGAATACAAACTTCTACCCACACACCCATCCCCAGCCAGCTTCGGCTTTGAGTTCAATGCAAGGGATGTTTAGGAGATTTGTCAGGTCTAAGGTGGTGCCATCGAGATACAGCCTGTTCTAGAACATCTTCGTGATGACTTGTGAAAGGGGAGAGCTCGCCTGGGTTCGTGACGTGTGTCAGTATAGAAATAATAGCCAGAAAAAAATCGTATTGCCTTTTCAGATGCCAAGGCTCGGGGGTATTTAAATGCCCGATTTACGCCATGAAACCACATCCCTGCTTCTGTCGAACATTTAGATCCTTTCGTTCGCAATAAGAACTGTTATTGGCCACTCGAGCTAAAAGATTTGTGGAACCTGGTCTCGGGTGCGGCTGTGCAGCGACGTGCGCCAGTCCGAGCCCTTAACGCCATTGATGCATACAATAGGATTTTATTTCACTCGCCTAGCGGCAGAGGTTCTCCTCGTTTAGAAAGTCAATGATACACACTTTTATGTTCCTTGGACACGAGAAGATCTTTTCCAGCCGTAATTGTTGCGTAACACACACCCATCGAGGTTGCGATTGGCAGTTGTTCACGAGACCCTGGACCATGTTGATGAGCGCACCTTCTTCCTCGGATCTTTCTCTTTCTCATCTGCAGCTAGGCTTGACGCTGTTTGAAGACTCACAACCTGCACATCTAGATCTATGCGCCTCCTTCCTGCGTCACTTGGATCATCCGATCACGTGCCATGATTCTCTCACCACCCCGTAAGAACGATCGTAGATGACGGAAGAATTGGGATAGTCTCAAACAAGGCTCCTTCTTCCCAACGCGGCACAGAACCGTGTGGAGGTCCAAATCTGTTCTATCGCAAACCTAGCGTGAAAGATCCATAAGTGTTTCCACATCCGTTTTTCTTTCAGCTCTTTGCCAAAAGCTCCTCTCATTTGAACTTTGTGCCTGTGTATCGACAGGAAAATAGTACATTGATCTTTCTTTCTATCTATCCATCCGATAATATTGGACGCTCGAATACGCTGCACAGTACCACGACATGTCTACATTAACTTCAGATCAGATTGCCTACCAGAAAGCCCACATCAGTGAAAACAGAGGCCCGGTATTAGTTGGAGTCGAAATAATTTTGATAGCTCTCTGTTCACTGGTACTATCCGCTCGTGCTTTCGCTAGAAGGATGACTGGAGTCAAACTCGCCGTTAACGACTACCTCGCTCTTGCTGCGCATGTATGGGTTCCCGTCCACTTGCATGTTTTGAGAGTCGACTGGCTCATAATTTGAAGGTTCTCCTGCTCGCGCTTGCCACAATTTGTTTTCTTCGTAGGGATATTCTTCTATTATGGTCAATGCTGGGGGTTATGTCAACTGATTCAGACTGCAGTCGCTCATCATGGGATTGGACGGCATGTTTTGACGCTTACACCAAAACAGGGGGTCACCATTGGCAAGGTATGTTTCTAGGAATCCCTAGTTGACGAGTGATGGACGATTCAACGCTGACTAGACCCAGCTGACATTGTCGCTTCAATTCATCTATTCTGCGTGTATTTGTTTGGCGAAAGCTTCCGTCCTCCTCATGTATCGTGACATTTTTACCCTCAGGGTAAGGTGGTTTAAAATTGGCTGGTGGACGAACCTTGCCTTGATCATCGTATATTTCGTCGCTATTACGATTGAGATCTGCCTTCAATGCCTTCCTCAGTCCGTTGATACGCTCTGGGATTCAAAACATCCTTGTTATCCGTCGCAACCACCACAAATGGTGTTTGGGATCCTAAATGCTGTTCTGGACTTGACGCTTTTGCTATTACCAGTACGAATGGTATGGGGTCTTCACATGCCTCGAAAGCAGAAGATCGCCGTTTCCGGTATCTTCCTACTCGGATTGATGTAAGATCATAAAGAATTCCCAGATAGCTTCAGGTTTCCAGCTAACCCTTTTGCAGCGGCTTCACCGTGAGCATTTTTAGAGTAGCTCTTATCTACGGGAATAGCAAGGCAGACTTTTCCTGTAAGAAATCCTTATCCGAAGTATCAAGAAAAGTCATGTGATCTTACGCATCTTGGTACAGACAGCTTCCTTAACGGGTTCATCTGGACAACTGCGGAGCCGGCTGTCGCGATTATTTGTGCTTGCCTCCCCATTTTGCGCCCACTCTTTGTAGGCGCTGTGAGCAAAAAAGGAAGCAATGGTGGCTATCAAACCTCGGGAAAGCAATATTCGAAGGGAGGTAGGTGGACGTCGATCAAAAGCGGAGACGATACCCGACGAATGCGTCCTGACCGTGTACCGGAGCGACGATTCAGGGAGGATGATATGCAAGTCCACGTCGAAGACGGAGTACGACTGAGCTACTCTATGGACGAACTGCCACCAGTACGATATGAAGCGAGAGCCGAGCACAATTTATGAACGTTCCAAGATGTTATTCGTGATTCTTGGCAACGAAAGAACTCGGGATATCGAGCAAAGAGCTGTTGATGAATTCATTGATTTTAATCTGATATAATGGTGCGTGTCGAATAGTCGGTCATAAATAAATAACTGGCAAACCACACATCGATGGCCCAACCCAATGGTAATATTGTTAGTACAAATAAGAAATCCTGTTTAAGTCAAGTCTAAAATTACATGTATGATTTGAACTCGGCAGCCAACAAGGCGCGAATAGATATATCTCCTGGTAGAACGGGTCCGATCACGATTTCGCATAAGCTCTGAATCGGATCATCTGCTTGCGATCCGGAGCAATCCTCTCATCGATATACGCATTAGACGGTCTCTGTGTTTGTCCCCCTGGGAATGAAATATCGTAACCAAGCAGTATCTTAATAAGAACGAGCTTGATCTATACCGCTGCGAAAAACCGTCCAGGACAAGAGAATTTGCCATATCCGAAGGCCAGATTTGTCGGAGCAGTACTTTGAGTAGAATGAACAAAGTTATTGACGGATAATCCAGTTGTAATAACCTTGGAAAATGGGACGCTTACCTGGTAAATTGATGACGGGTACTCTCTTGTGGTGAGGACTGCCGCAGGTTGTAAAAACGGTAGGGGTCAAATTGATCTGGATTAGAGTAGTATTGGGGATCGTTGGCGATTGAGGCAGTTGGCATGCTTATGAAAGTACCCGCTTGAAGAACAGTACCGTCAGACAAGGTAATGTCTTTCATGACCTTACGATTGAAGGACACTGGAGCTTGAATCAGTCAAAAGGTATCTCCCTATAAATTTACGAACAGTGCATTACATATCGAGGTGTACGATAGTGTACTCTGACATAGACTTACAAGATCCTGGATGATTCTTTCGCTGAGATTCTTTCAAGAAGCTGTCTAAGAGTTTCATGTCGTTAATGGCGGCTATGGTAATGCTACCATGATCTTTAAGTGCTTCGTCTATCTCGGTTCTCAAAGGCTGAACAATTTCGGGCATGGCGCATAGGTCAAATAATGCATGACAGGTGGTCGCCGTACTGGTATGTATTGAAGCCATGCACAAAAACAATATCTTTAACAAAAGGTGTTCAGGAGCCTTCTCCTTGCCCTTTGCCGAATCTGTTATCCATTGCAGTAGGTCCTGGTACTGGCTCTCTCTTTGAGAAATGGCCCGCTCCTGTGGGAGCGGTAGCAGATGTTTTTTTGCGATGCTTAGGCGACTCTTGATTCTCCGGCGAGAGGATAAGAACGGGTACACGAGTGGACGAACCAGCCAGTGGCGATTTCGAAGAATTCCGGCAAGTTGAAAGACATCTTGAGTGTAGCCAATGGAAGCCTCTAGCCACTCAGGGTCACGACACAATGGTGGACCGACAAAAACTCGAGCTATGGCCCTCGAAACAACACCAAGAAGAACATTGTGACCGTTGTATGAATGCCATGCTAGACGAAAATCCATTGTCAACACGTGTAAAAATGGTAGAAACTGTGCTTACAGGTAGAATTGCAACCACCTAGTTCTCCGTTCAGCGCATAGTCTATTTCCTCTGATATACTACGAATAGACCGCCCTTCATGCAGCAGAATCTCAGCAGCTGCTCCTTAAAAGCCACATCATGCACCAACCTAGAGTCTGCGTTAATTGAACTCGACATACTTCATTCTGCAGATGGCTCTCTAGTATGGTATCCACAGTCGTGTATTGACCCAGGTGTCTTTCAGACATTGCAATTCTTAGGCTTAGCTGGGTCTCTGGCAAACTTCGAAGCTCGTCACAATATTTTATGGACAAGACGACGCGCTCCATATCGGCTGTCTGTATCTTGAACATGGAATCTTTAAACTAGTAATTTAGAAAGTTAGGTTAGTCATCTTCGATTGTTATTTTTAATAATTTGCTCATACTTTAAGATACCCATCCTGCAATAGACGATAGCCGTTGGCGAGAAAATCAGCTCTCACTGCCATGATGTTGAAAATCCCTGGGTCTTTGCCAACCCTAGGAACCTCTAGCATATTTCCATGGTCAAAGAATCTTCCTATAAGCACAACGACAACGCTAACAGCAAGAACTTGAAGTACGAGGGGCAAAAAGGCATCGCCCAATGAGGTAGGTGCCATTTCACGGTCTTTTCCTTCAAATTTGTTTTTGTTTGAGTATTAGAGAGAGAAAGTCGAGCAGAATTTGCTTGAAGTACAAGAAGCGTAGAGACCTGAGGTAAGATACGACTAGTGACTCTGACAGACAAAGCAGAACGCCATGAAATAGCCGATAGCACGGTAAAGCCTTCTTTGTTAGTTCCAAGAGCGTTTCACTGATTCTTTCGCCATGATAAGGCCTTAGGGGCTATGGTTAGCGCTTTCGAGGCACATGTTGTTCCAAACAGGGAATACAACATCGGTCAAGTACAACGATTCACGTTCCCACTAGAGTCCCAATATAACAACTCTTGAGGTAAATAGCGTGGGCGGCAGACGAGAAGGGGTCCATAGGTTGGAGGACCACATTTCACAAAATGGCTAGGCTATTTCAGACAGCCAAACATTGATGCGCAAATTATGGCTGTTGCCTGGATTGACAGACGCATGCTCTCAACCCGTCGCAGGTTGACACGGATATCGATTCAATGGCCCAATCTTAATTCAGCTGTAGTAGCGGTGGCGTTGCAGTCGAAGTTGTGGTGTGGTACACCCTCGCCAAAGAATACATACCATGCGGTTCAATTAAACTCAGCTTCAAGGTTGCTGTGATTAGGGGTTACAGTTGGTGGGGGGTTGGAAAAGTTGAGCCAGGGCCGGAACTTTTTTTTTTGGATTCCGGCCCCGACTCAACTTTCTGCATATGCTAACCATGAGTTCAAAATTATTCCAACCCCGACTCAGCTTTCTGCATATGCAAATCATGAGCTGAAGAATTAATACTATATAGCTAAAGTAGTTAGAAGATAAACAGCAAGAGCGAAATATTGAAGTCGTGCATATGCACAGCTTGAGCGAAGCATCGAGAAAACAGCACAATCACAGATCATGCATATATCATGAATAGCAAGACGAGCAAAGATTCTTCTACATATGCTTAGCATATGCATTAAACATGCGAATTATGAACTCAACTTGTGACATTCTCATTCACAAGCTATCGTTCATGTTATCTTTGTCAGATCTTTCTTCTGCATTTTCTTCTTCATTCTCGTTGTTCTGCTCGTGATTTGCGATATTTGCATTGAGAGAATCTTGAGTTTCTTCTTAGTATATGCGTGACATACTCTTTGTGCTCAGTTGATGCTGCGCATATGCACAGACGAGACTTTGATGACCAGATGTGAATTTATTTGTGGCCTCGCTTAATGCTCTTGGCATATGCTTCGCATAGGGCCTGAGACTTTTCCAACCCGACGCCAGGTCTTGGATGTGCGGGGCATATGCCATTTTTAAAGTCCAACCCGACGCCAAGAATTTTTTCCAACCCCGGCTCAACTTTTCCAACCCCTCGACCAGCTGTAACCCGCTGTGATTACACTGTACTCGTATTTACGGGGTTTTCGCGCACACTGGGTTTCCGCGTACACTGGATTCCCGCGCACTCTAACCTAGAAAGGTTAGTTTTAGACAGTATCTAGTTTAGCGTGCGCGGAAACCCAGTGTACGCGGAAACCCCATGAATACGAGTAGCGTCTGTTACAACGGAATATAATACCACTAGCAGTGGCGAGGATGTTGCCTTAGCATACGTGTCTCATCTGAGAGCAGCAACAACGAGGCAAACATGGAGCTGGATGCAGGCTGCAGCTCAAGATTGCTAGATCTACATGACGGCTATCTCTCTAACCATTGATCCCGGGATTTTCTGCAGTCATGGCGTAGTGACGGAGCAATGCTGCAGTCCTTTTTCCGATCTGGTCATTGGCAATGCTACTGCTTCACAACCTGGTCATTCCTCTTCGATCCAGGCTATATTGTATTTTTGTTTTCTGGCTCACCGTCTCCAAATGCCGAGATTTGTATTTTGTTAAATGGGGCTCAGTACGATTATGGAAAGACAGAATACTTGTCTAGTAGTTGTATTTTCGGGTGGTTAGAGTAAGGAGATTAATGCCTCTTACACAGGGCTTAAGGCTATGTTGGAACTCCTTTTTCAGTCGATGATCGAGACGCCTCATCTATTGGCAGCATAAGATAGGCGAATTGATCAGTCTGTGCACAGGGGCCAAATTGAACCTGGCCAAACAAAACATTTTTCGACGAAACTATTGAGCAGATATGGATCCCATTTCAAGTCTATCTGATACACGTGAGCTCTCTCAACTTAAGGTGCAACCCAAGTGCATGACTTCACCTGCGGACTTTGTCGAGCCTAAAGTATTATATCATCAACACCAGACGTCGGCCGTCGACAGCAGCTCAACTTCAAGCAGTGTTCTGGAAAACTTGCACTCCTGGAACCACGAGTCCCTGCAGTACGAGACAGAACGTGTTAGTTTGTCAGTCATGTTATATTTGAATAGAGCTTATGATTTTTCAGATCATAAATGAGCCGTACTATTATCTGATCTCTCATCCTGAGAAAGACTTCCGTAAGCAGGTGCTACTTGCCTGCAACGCATGGCTGCATGTAGATATCGAATCCATCGGTATTATAGAGCGATCAATTGCAATGCTACATAATGCCTCCCTTCTGTAAGTATCGTTCTGAGCTGAACCCTCAGTTGGAGTTCTGTCTAGACAGAGACTTACTTGGGCACATTATTGGCAGCATCGACGATATCCAAGACAGCTCAAAGTTGCGTCGTGGCTCAACTGTCGCCCACAACATTTATGGGGTCGCGCAGACAATCAATAGCGCAAACTATGTATATTTTCAGGCACAGCAGCACCTAATGCATCTAGAATGCTGGCCACGAGCTATACAGATCTTTAATGAGGAGATGCTGAACCTCCATCGCGGCCAGGGCATGGACTTATTTTGGCGAGACACCTCAACCGTTCCGACAGAAGAAGATTATTTACAGATGATTTCCAACAAAACGGGTGGCCTTTTAAGACTGCTTGCCAGGCTGATGATGGCAATGAGCAAGAGCAACATCGACCTTGTGCCCTTTGCGGAAATGCTGAGATTGATATTTCAGATTCAAGACGACTACAAGAACTTGCTGAGCTCTGAGATGAGTGCGGCCAAGGGTTATTGTGAGGACTTAACAGAAGGGAAATTCTCCTTCCCCATCATCCACGCCATCCGGAACAGTGCGCCCGGGAACAGTGAGATTTTGCATATTCTGAGGAAGCGAACCGAAGACACGGCAATCAAAGACTACGCAGTCACCTACATGCGGGATGTCACGAAGAGCTTCGAGTACACGAAGACAGTGCTTCAAGGCCTACATAACCAGTTGAAGAAGATGGTGAAAGATATTCGTTCGTTCAACGAGACTATTCAGGGGATTTTGACTAAGCTTGCGATCGACTAGTTGTTTTGTTGTGTTGCTGATGAATTTGACGTTAGTGCAGAGTTTTTTGATATAGAAATATTCAACTCTGATGATCGCTAATGACTTTTCGCGCTTCTCAATGTCGTGATAGATAAGTTTAGAGATTAGAAAATCCTTTCAGCCCCCTAATCGAGGTACGATTGTACATATTAGGAAATTCTTTAGTGAACAAGGAAAGTGCGTAGGGTCTACCTGTAGCGCTGGTTCGAGTTGCCCGTTGTAATTAGGTGCGTTGGAGAGGTTTGAGCCTTGACTGTCTTCTCAACAGGGTATTCGCATCTGTCATGCATGATCAGCTAGTAGAAAACTTATACCTATTAAAGATTAATTTGTTATTAGTTAGCAAAATGGAAACAGTCTCAGAGCTACCAAGACATCTTGATGAATATTATTGATCAAATACAGCAGCAATAGAATCCTTCGGGGCCACTGGCACCTCGCAACATAGCCGTCATATAAGCATCTATCGCAGATTCAAACACTAGCTAACTAATGCCTCACAGTAGTCAACCGCACCTCGAATGGCTGTTTTTCGACAAGCATGTATGTTTTCTGGCTCGCCCACGCCATCACGCTTTTACCTTCGTTTGGAACCGCGATATCGAAGTTCCATAGCACGCGTGCAAGTATCAAGCGCATCTCTGCATACGCGAGATTCTTACCAATGCAAGAACGTGGCCCTACACTAAAAGGCTGCGAAGAGATTGCTTTATCTGATGCGAATTCGACGGGGGCGGAGGATAGCCAGCGTTCGGGGATGAAAGAAGTCGGACGAGCAAAATTTTCGGCAGAGTTCGAAAGGGTCCATTGAGGGACAGATACGTTGGTCTATTGTAAAGAATGTTAGTTGGTCCAGTTTAAACCGATATTGAGGATTTTAGGAGAGACTTACGTGCTCCGGAAGCCACTGTCCGCATACTGTATCACCTCCGGCAGGGACCACCCGAGGTAATCCAGCAGGAACTGGTGGGCATAAGCGGAGGCCTTCTTCAATGACGGCATTGAGGTAGGCCAGCGTTTGAAGTGAGCCGATGGTGATATTTTTCTCTTCCTGGAAAGAACCACGGATTTCTTGGACTAATTTTTGCAAGACTCTAGTGTTTTGTACTAAGTAATTTGTGATACCTGATAGTACTGTAGCGGTGGTCTCGCTCCCAGCCACAATGAGTGTGTTGAACGTAGATCGAATCTCATCGACAGACATCCCTGTCTTGTCGTTGTGTTTGAGGAGCTGGGACATGAAGTCATCACGTTGGGTCTCAAGGTTCATCCTGCGATCGACTCGGTCTACAACAAGCTGATAGTGATCGCGTTGCATCTTGAGGGCGCTTTTAGGTATGCATTTTCGAAGAAGAAATTCGATTGATGGGTAAAATCTGACGGTGGCGAGGTACGTGCTGACTTTGAAAAAATTGTATATAATGGCAACCCAGGGATGCAGCGTACTCTGCTGAAGACAGTCAAACGATTGACCAAGGCCAAGATCACCGATTATGTCGAAAGTGGTATAATTGTACCACTGCACAATATCAAGAACAGTTCCCTCGCTGTGAGTGTTCTGCGCCGTCCGTTCTCGGAGTCTTTTCATCAGCAGATCAACATAAGACTGAATCAGAGGTTCTTGAGTTCTCAAGGCTTTCTCAGTAAAGCTATGAGCCAGAACCCTACGCATGCGTGCATGTGCTCCCTCATCTTGGACATGAAGTAATGACGGTGTCTGGCCTTGTGGGGGACTCCACCAAACGGGGTTTTTAGGGAACGGCAAATGGCCTGGCCGATGGCCAAATATTTCGCTCCAAGCTTCACCCCTGGCAAAAGAGACTTCGTCGGGTGCAAGGCGGACGATGTCGCCGTATTGTCGGTGGATTTTCTGGACATCGTGGACCAGACTGCCTTTCCAGACTGAGCGGATGAAGGTCACCCGAGTTGCCGCCCAGGTCTTGGGGCCTGGAATCCTTGATAGTGGATGAAAGTAGAGGTTGTAGACTACCAATCCCAGTGGGTACTAGAGAAAGAGGAACAAGTGTTAGCCGAAGCTGCCTTGATCTGTGGACGAGGTCTGTCCATTCTCGTCGCAATCTGCCTGTTCAGCGTTCGACACTCACCAGAAGAATAATTCCAAGGGCTATGAATACTCGACTGGCGAGACCTGGAGCCTGATCCATTAAGGGTAGGATACTCATCGTCGCTAGGAGTTAGGTTTTGGCGGAGTTCAAGGAGGAGAGTATGATACACGGGCGGTGTTGTGATGGATTTCTTTGGCGCACCGCAGTTGAGAATGGCTGATGGCTTTGGCGAGCTGAAGATTGCGAACGATTAAAGGAGGCGTTGGGGCATTTCGAACAAAAGAGAAGGCGGGGGATGTGGAATACCTGAGCATACTTCACGCTGGCGAGGCTGAGTCGGAAGAAGTCTTAGAATACATGAAGCCGAAAGGAACTTCGCAATAGAATATAGGTAACCGAAACATACCCTGCATAAGGTACAGCGCCGCAACTGATGCCCCTCATGATTATTACAACTCTAGGATTCTGAGGTCTGGATTCTATTGTAGACCGCTTATAGATCAACGAGGCATCACCATTTCCCATTGTTACTCTGGAGCCTTGTCGTTTTCTATCCAAGTAAAACAACCACCGAGACAACGACTCGGTGGATGATAGTTCAAGGATGAATGCATGTTGAAGCAGTAGGAGCTGCAGTAGGAGCTGCAGTAGGAGCAGGAGGAGTAGTCGTTCAATTAGGAACATACCTTACCTAGGTAGTTGTTGCAGTGCCATTACATTGCCCGCTAGCCTAGTTGGGGCTAGCGTCAAGTGCGGCACAAAACCTAGGTAGGTAAGGTAGATAGGTAGGCAGCTTGCTGCTGTAGAAGACACACCTTTAGTCAATTATCAGATCTACACTTCATCAATGCATGAGACCTCCTTAAGGGAATCATTCTCATCGCTCAGCGCTCTATTCGCTAGTATTCTTTTGGTTGTTTCTAGCAATCAATTCAGTCCCTGGTTTCTATGTTTGATCAACACCCTTGCTGCTGGATCGGGAAAGATGTTGTCGTCTGCAGTCATATTGGCAGGCCTTCCCATTCCATCAAAATACTTGAACTTGTACTCTAAGAGAATATGTGAAAGGATCATCTTAATCTCGGCGGCGGCGAAAAACCGACCCGGACATGAGAATTTGCCATGCCCAAAGTGCAGCTCTGAACTCGTTGTCATAGTGAACTGATGTCGATTGGCTTCATTGGGATCGGAGCGCATGCGGTGAAACCGGAAACCGTCGAATTCGTCAGGGTTTGGGAAATTGATAGGATCCATCATAATTGGAGCAGAAGCCACGACAAAGTGGGTTCCCTGTGGGAGCAGTACACCATCCGATAGTTTCAAAGGTTCCATTGCCACGCGATTGAATGATACTATATCTTGTAAGTCTCTAGATTCTATCGACTGAGCATTTGCTGCGAATTCAAAGGACTTACAAAGATTAGGTGGGTTAAACCTTTGAGACTCTTTCAAGAAGCTATCCATCTTACGCATTCTCGATAGTGTAGATTTATCCAAGCCCTTGTTTGCGAGCAGGAGGTTTTCCACTTCTGCTCTTAAAGGCACCACATATTCTGGGTGTGCACAAAGGTCTAGAAGAGCGTGAGTAGCAGCCATAGTGGTTGTATGGATCGCTCCAAGAGTCAAAATAAGTTGCCTATGTGCGAGCTTATCAGGCTTCCCTTCGTCTTCGTTAGCGGCATCCATCATCCATTGGAGCATATCATCTGGCTTTTCGTAGTTTTCGATGGTTTCAGATTGCGCCTCGAGCCGCTGTTTGACGAGAGGTGTAATGAGCTGCTTTGCGCGCCGAAGGTTTTGGTGGACCCTGTAAGACGACGGAAGAAACCATACAACGGTAGAGTGCAAGAACTTGGGAAGCATACGCAAGGTCATAACGGTCGTGAAGACGTTCTCAGTGTAATGGACTGAAATATTAAGCCATTCATTGTCTCGGCATAATGGGAGCCCCACGAACATCCGTGCTGATATCCGAGCAATAACATGGAGGAAAGTATCGTAGACCGCCAGTTCAGTCCAATCATCGTCTTAATACTGGTCAGTTTCAGTCCTTGACATGGGGACGTTGTCAATGTTGCGCACCTTGAACGATCGGCATATCTAAGGACATGCCAAGATCATGCTCATACCGAATGGTGTTGTAGAATTTGCCAAGGTTTGGAGTGAGCCTGGTTTGGAGTACTCGTGTGTGTAAATCGCTTTCCAAGAGTAGATCCGTTGTCGAATATTTCCCAAGAAGATTCTGAGAGCAATCAGGAGCAAATCGCCGAGTTACTAGCTCATCCTCACCTTGATATGTCCTTGTATTGGGCTAGCTATTGATTCTGGTAACGCTCGAAGCTCGTCGACATACTTCCTCGAGATCACGAGGATGTCTTTATCATTTCGGCGGATCCAGAACATGGTATCCTTGTACTATGAAAGCTTCAGACGGTATACCTAACAAAGATGATGAAATTACTTTCTCATATCCTTCGTTGACTACCTCTCGCGCTCCTTGGAAGAATCGAAGTCTCAACCAAATGGTAGGCTCCCAGAAGCGACGGTATCCAACAAATGGGGCCTTTACGCTCTGTTCTTTGCGCGAATAGTAGAAGAGAAGCGAAGTAACTAGAGCTATACATGTCAAGTAAGAGATCCATCTGGAGTCAAGAGCTTTCGTCTGGTAGACGTTCTTCAATGCGTTTCCGAAGAGTATCCTATCATGGATTAATCGAGCCAACGGCGTCGCAAAATTGTCCATGTCTTCAGCACTTTTATCTCGGAGAACGGCAATCGTATCAAATGTATTGGCATACAGGAGCAATCAGTCGGCAGTCCTGGTATTAGCAGCAAGACTGGCTATGAGGAGCCGAAAGAGGACTGCAATGAGGCTACAACAATCATTCGGCATTTTGGGACATTCTCTTCAGTATTGGTGCTAGCTTGTACAGCAAGACAAACACTCCTGTTAGGCAACATAAATACAACCCATGGGTCATGGTCCATCTCCGAGAGGCAAGGGTCGCTATGCCGTGTAAGAAGTGGGAGTTCCTCTGCTGCAGGTTTGGAGGGTGGCACGACTGCATATTTCTGCACCGCATGGAACCCCAGCTTTTGGTGACCCAAAGAAGTGTTGCATGAGATGATAGGTACTGCGGAAATGGCGGAAGTAGATAGGTGTGTGGGTGGGTCGGATCAGTGGTAGCTTATTGTACTGTAATGAAACGGTAATTTATCGTTTCCATTCTCTCTCCCCCTTTCGGCCCCTCGAAACCTTTTCAACACCGACTCCTCATTTACGGGTCTTTTATCACATGTTGAGTAACCCTGTAGCGCCAGGATCTTGCCCCTCTTGTGCAGCCAAAGCGTTGCAGGAATGGCGGTGAACTTGATGCGCCTTGTCTCTCTGATCCTGGGCAATAAGGACGTAGGGCAGTTTCAAAAAAGGGTGTACAAGGCCCGGCAGATTTTCACAACCTATTGGGTTGCTAGACCTGTATCGTTGCGAGCCTTCTTCGATTGAGTGAGCTACGAACATGCGTATGACCGGAGGCCTTCTAGACTGTCTGCGGTGGAAATCGTATCAATGTGCTGCACTAGTACCCTACGATTTCGCTTCTCTCCAGTTCAGAGTCTTTTCTATCCAGCATTTTGATCTTGGAGCTTATTCATACTCTCTAAGTGGTGGTACATCTTTATCATTACCATAGTGTTAACATGGCTTCACAGTCGATAGATACGAAAGATATCTCTGAGCATGCTAGACTTTTGATCAAGCAATTAGCCAAAGGTATTCTCAACGAGCGCGGGATCGGATCGATGTCGCCAGCGATCTATGACACAGCATGGGTCTCCATGATATCGAAACCCGCCGCTGGGGGCCGACGATGGCTCTTTCCAGAGTCTTTTGGGTTTATCTTGAATACACAAACATCGGAAGGTGGCTGGGATATAGACCGCTCCGATCTGGACAGTATCTTGAATACATTGGCAGCGCTGCTTGCCATGAAGATGCACGCAGCAAATCCGTCTCTTATTGGTGATGGCTTGGGACATGATATTGGCTCGCGTATATCCAAGGCTACCGTATTCCTTGGACTCAAACTTGAAGAATGGGACGTGGACACCAGTCGTCATGTTGGCTTCGAGATTTTGATCCCCTCACTCCTGGAAAACTTAAAGCAAGAGGGCATCTCTTTTGATTTCCAAGGTCGACAGTCTCTTATGATGCTCAACCGCAAAAAGCTCGCCAATTTTGACCCGGAAGTACTATATAGCACTCGGAAGACAACTTTAATACATTCCCTGGAGGCTTTCCATGGCTCGAACATAGTCGACTACGACAGGATTAGTCATCATAAAGTCTTCGGCAGCATGATGGCATCCCCATCATCGACGGCAGCATATCTAATGAACTCATCGATATGGGATGAAGAAGCTGAAAGCTACATTCGAACTGTCATAGCTGATGGTGAAGGTAAAGGTAGTGGAGGCGTTCCATCTGCTTTCCCATGCACTATATTTGAGATAAGTTGGGTCTGTTCCCACTATACGGCTATAGATGGGGTCGGAAAGTTGACAAAATGGCAAGGTCGTTTCTACTCTGCTCGAAAGCGGATTTTCTATTGAGTCATTAGGTTCGGAGAACATTCTGAGCATAGCGGGGTACCTCGAAAAGTGCCTCCAGGATGGAAACGGTCTCGCGGGTTTCGGTCAGATCATTTTCGCCCCCCCATTCAACGATTAAACTGATATTCTTGAGGATTCAGCGCCCCATCTGCTTGCCGATGCCGATGACACGGCGAAAGTCGTGTTGATCCTCAACTTGCTTAACAAGAGCGTTCTTCCAGACCAAATGAATACTGAATTTGGAAGCGTATCCCATTTCAAGACATATGCCGGAGAGCGTGACGCAAGCTTTAGTGCCAACTGCAATGTACTGAACGCCCTCCTTCATGTGCCTAATCCGAGCAGGTACGAGACTCAGATATGTACGTCAGCAAACTTTCTGTGCGATTCCTGGTGGACTGGATCGGTAGACGATAAATGGGTAAGTTCGAAGCGTGTATAGCTTGTGATGCCCTTGCTGAAAACTTTCAGAATCTGTCTCTAGAATATTCAATGATGCTTTTGGTGCAAAGTTTAACGCGATTTCTTCATCTCTGGGATGAGGGGCAGCTCACTGCGCTATCTGACACTCTTATTCGAGACCGAGTGCCTATTGTGTTACTCCAAGCATTAGTGCGCACCTTACAACGGCAAAATGCAAATGGATCTTGGGGCAGCAACCAGTCAAGTGAAGAGACTGCTTATGCTGTATTATTTCTTGTCTCAATATTTGGTATCCCATGGGTGCGTTTTCTAGAGCCCCAGATTACTTCGGCTATCGAGGCAGGCCGGCTCTATTTGAACCAATATTGTGAAGGATGGACTAAGCCGGCGCCGCTCTGGATTGAGAAAGTCAGTTACGGCTCAGGAGTTCTTTCTCAGGCTTACTGCATCTCCGCTATAAATGCTCCAAACCAACCTGCCAAGGATGGGGTGAGGCTGCAAAGAACCTGATCGATGTGAAGATGGAAGCCGTTACAAAATTCTCCCAATTCTTCTCCCACCTGCCATTGTTCTGCCAAGAGCCTAGTTGGAAACTCCACGCGGCCGTCGTTGAGGGCTATCTTTTCTTACCGCATCTAAAACGTGTTCGGCTAAACATTTTTCCTCGCAAAGAGATGGCGGAAGATAAGTATCTAGAGTACATCCCTTTCACCTGGATCGCCTCAAATTATCGTGGAGGCGGCTACCTCAGCACAAAGCTTATTTGGGACATGATGATCATATCAATGCTCAATTACCAAGCAGACGAATACATGGAGGCGGTAGTCGGGACACAGTTGAAGGACAATCTTGAAATTGCCAAGCGGACCGTAGAGAAATTGATTAGAGAAACGAACGGACTCTCTTACGGCGTCAAAGAGAGCCCCGTGGATACCTCAGCTGTCTCCACAAATGATCTTGCCAGCATAGCAGAAACGGATGGTGTGATCAATATCTCTCAAATCGAAAAGACTCTGACCCGGTTCATCACCTACGTACTGGACCATCCCCAGGTGCAGAGCTCCAGCGCGCTGGATCAGCAAATTCTCCGTCGAGAGCTTCAAAATTTCCTCCTTGCCCACATTACACACATCGAAGACAACCTTCGTTTTTCCGACCAAGAGTTCTCTTACACTATCACAACTCCTTTTGTCGCCCCAAATGGCACGTATCACAAGTGGGTGCACACCACGTCTGCTGATGATACCTCTTGTCCATACTCCTTCGCCTTTATATCTTGCCTTACTGCCAACCCGGGAGAAGACCGCTTCCCCAGCGTGCAATCTAAATATATCTCGCAGGACCTTTGCCGCCATCTCGCAACTATGTGCCGCCAGTATAATGATTATGGGTCCATTGCTCGTGACCGGGCGGAGAAGAATCTCAACAGCGTCAATTTCCCAGAGTTTCATCATAATAATGTAGTGAAGCAAGAAGGCAGTGTTGAGAATCAGAACGATGTAAGGGAAGAAGCATTTAAGGCGGCACTATTCGAAATTGCGGATTATGAGCGCGACTGCTTGCTCTTTGCAATGCAGAAGCTGGGGGAAGCGGTGCCGAAGCAAATGGGGATATGGAAGACATTTGTGAACGTGACAGATCTGTATGGCCAAATTTATGTGGCGAGAGATATTGCGAGTCGGATGCGTTGATTCTGGGCCAAGCGCTTAACGTTCCTTCTAGGTTTCGGTCGTACCTTTGGTTGGTAGACCTGTTGATTCCGATCATAAACTGTAAAAATCGTTCAAAACTCGGCACTCGCCGTCGCTGTTTTGCTAAACCATCGGTATGTGTACTGCAATCTGTTTTGCATCATGCTTGTTTCTAACAGCGCCTTTACCTTAGCTAGGCCAAACCCCGTCATGCTGTTCCGTGGAATGACGGGACCCCAGTCTTCTCCACTGTACTCTGATTTCTGATATCGAAATCCTTACAAGCGATTCCCCGAACTTGCTACAAGCCAATGCTGCTAGAGCATACAATGGCATCTCAAGATACCTCATCCAGGGTAGTCCCAACCAGAATGGATTGGAACACAAGGTCATATGGGGCATTTTGTTAGGAGTCTATCTAGGAGCGAGCAGGTGAAAACTCTACTAGTGGGCCCCAGCCCTATCAGCCCTATGAAGGCGGAGATTACCATCTCCCCTATTTCCAACAAACATAATGTGACTTAGTTCGAATTTTCTAGAGATCGAGTAAGACCAATGCTCTTCAGTCATACGGCAGCGAGATAGGCGGAGCCTCACCAAACTAGTATGGCGGAAGGTCAAATGAGGCGGCGCTTATGGCGGAGAAATGTGACTGTCTTCGTCGAGTAAGCGACTGTCCTGAATGGAACTGCTTATAAGGAAGTGCAATTGTCTAATCGCTAGCTGCAAGTAATAAGACAGGCGGGCTGACGTGCAGATGCTTAAAGAAAGTTGACATCATATGAATCGTGACGGTGAACTTATCCGGTCCGCGACCTTAATCCTCCTCCGCCAAGACAGCCTCGATCAAGCTCTGCACGCCCGGTTCCTTCGTCCAAATGCCAGTAATCTTAAATCCAACAGACTGCAGAAGGCTACACCACTGAGCCTCCGTCCGCTCCGAAGATGCTGCAAGAGCCATCATGAACCAATCCAGCGAAGTGATCTTCCATGATGCTCCGACGTCCGGAACGACATTTTCGTTAATGAGGATCTTGGAGTATCCCTTCTCCATGGCTGGAATAAGCTGACGGAGGATTTCGCGGCATCGCTCGTCAGTCCAGTCGTGGAGGACGGAGTGTAAGTAGTAAGCTCTTGCCCCTAGCATCTTTTAGCAATGGAGGAGAAGAGTAAGTCGAGACTCGAACCTTTCACTGGCTGTGGAGTCAGAAAGTCGTGTATCGTTGGCTCAATCCCTGGCTTGATGAAATCTACTTGGCTGATGACAGCCGGAAGATCCTGCAGAACCAGACGCCCAGGGAGCTCGGGATGTTTTGCTTTGAATGCAACCAAGTCATGTCCCAGACTTCCACCAACGTCCACAATCAAAGCTTCGGATTCGCCCTTTAGGCCTCTTCCTAATCTTTCTTTGAAGGGATAGAAATCATGGTCCATCCACCTAGGCTGACCCTCAACGTATCCGGCCATATGGTTATTGAATGCCCGTTGGACTGCTGGGTGCTCGGCTCTCCAGTCTTTGCAAGAAAGTTTCGTGTCATGGCCGTATTGAAATGGCCCGTTAGTCGGATTCTCAGGATTCTGATATCCGTTCTTCGATAGGTAGCTAGGGAGCTTGAGAAAGGATGGTCCTGCACAGTCGAGACTGTACTTTCATTAGGAGCTTCCGGCTATTTATGAGACTACTCACCAAAAGGGTATCCCATCACGGTACTTTGGGATAGTCAAGGCCGTTGAAAGAGCGGTGGGCGCAAATCGGTCTGCTTCGACTTCCACAACCATGTGCATGGCAGAAAGATGTCTCAAGATCCTTCCTAATTGTAGCAATTACCTGTGAGCAGATATTGTTTGTTCAAGAACGAAGACAACTCACCAATCAGCACGGGATCTCCGCCAACCTTGATCGCCAGTTCCGTACTGCTCTTCGCACGAGCATCCTCATCCGCCAGCTGCTCAAACAACCCCAAGTCAATGGCTACTCGGGTAGCTGTGTTCCTAGTCGGCTAGCAAAACAGATTCAGCTAGGCCTAAAGATGTGTTAGACCCAGGTATCTACCTCTGCCCATGCCATCCAAGTGATTGCCTCAACCGATGTTTCGAGAACAGAAATCAGACGTCGGGCGTTTGCCATCAATTGTTCTCGTGCACCTGCTTTCTTTTGAGAGAAAGCTTCTCCGACTAGATTGATATCTTCCAGAAGAGCAGTAACAGCAGTAGCTTGAGTTTGCTTGAGGGTAATGGACGCCATCTTGTGAAAAGAATAGAGCTGGAAGTCTAATTCTGAGAACTCAGGAGACTCGATTCGGGCAGCTTTGAAAATATCTATATCTTTCAAGCTTCCCCATTGGAATAAGAAGGCTTAGTGCACAGTGGTGAGAAGCCTCGCGGCGTCTCGCATAGGCCGCACTCTCACTGTTATTCACTCTCTATCCTGGCACGGTTTCCGGTATTCCGCCATACGCCTGCTTTTACGCTACCTTTGTCTCTCAGCGAACTGGAGATGTTCGGACAACCACAGCCGCATGACGCCATCATGCATATGCAGCCCACGCGTACATACATCCAATAATCTCGCGTATTACCAGGTTAGGAGCCATACGTGTGTACCATTGACAAGGGCCTTTCTTCCTGTAACGCACATACGGTCTTGATGTGGTCTTATCCCGAGAAGCGTGTTGGGCCCCAGCCCAGCACGGTGCTGAACTTCCAAGGGCATCCAAACGGCTACTCCCAACCCATGGCCGAGATGCATACATAGATGCATACAGTGATGCTCTATGGTGGCATGGTATTGTCAATAAGGGCACCTGCGGAAAGAGGAAAATGCCACTGCGCCATGCATTTACTAACGCCAAAGGATTCGAACACAGAGGTGTTAAAGAATCACCTAACCTTCCGCAATCTTTTTTCTTTGATCGACGGAGCTCCCTATCTTTAACTGTTGTCATCAGTCTTTGAGCTGAGTCAAGCTTTTACTGCACCTTGAGAGCGCTTGGGAACGAAATTCGAAGATATCTTGACCGAGACAAAGCCTCAAAGCTCGTCTCTACTTGGGTCATCGATCTTCAGCCAGTAGGAAGGAATCGATATTAAATGCCAGACATGGCCAGCCCTCCTCCTGGGGGAGACGTGACTAGCGCACCGCTTTTAGATGGTGTAGACTGGTCGATGACTGGTCTTGCTTTGATCTTTGTTATCTGCCGGCTCTTCTCCCGCTACAAAATCATCCGCAAGCCTGGCCTGGATGACCTCGTTATTACTATATCAATTGTAAGTGAACCTGCAGCAAGTTAAATTTGATTAGGCATCCATATTCTCTAACTCGTTACTTTCCAAGGTTTTGAACATCATCTCCATTTCATTTACCACGGCGGCCAATACAATGGGTATGGGAAGACATGAATACTACTTGACTCCAAAGCAGAAAACGAACGCAGTCAAACTAAATATTATCGGTCAACCGTTTGGCATAATGGCTTTTTGCGTACCCAAACTCGCCGTTGCTCTTCTGATTATCAAACTAATGCCACCGAGGATATATGGGAAATGGTTCCTATACTCCATCACGATCAGTCTCATCATACTCTCTATCCTTGCTGCGATTTTTCTATTTATTCAATGTTCTCCTCTGGAGGCTTTGTGGAATCCTACCATATCGTTCCACTGCTGGCCACCGTCGATCCTCTCCAACTACTGCTCAATAATGGCTGAATATGTCCCGCCAATTTCCATGTGCTTTACTGCCCAAGCTGGTCCGAGATAACCGTGTTGGTTATATGAGGGTCAGAAGGAGTATGTGCATGTGTATATATTGGTTGAACTACTCTAGAAAGTAGGAACTACGGAGGGAGGAACGAGGTGAAAACTCCAACTTCCGCGCCCTATAGGGCTAAGCGAGATAGCCAACCACACAGGGGTAACAGTACTGTTTCCCTGTTTCCAACAAACATTAGGTAGTTCTAGCAACAATTAAAATTGCATGTTGGCATGAGTGCATCTTTAATCTTTGATCAAGATCGTGTATTGTTCCCCAAGATCAGGCGGCCGTCGTATCTGGGATTTCCCGAAAAGTCTAGAGCGTGGTACCTCTGCATCAGCTTCTGACGTGTCCTCGACCACGGTTGTAACGCTGATCTCCTTGAATTCTGGCCACGCGGCTCCGAGATCAGGCGCTGGAGACGGCACTGAATTGACTACACGCATGTCGGGCGCTGGGCGATAGATCAAGGCATCAACTTCATGGGAAAAGAAGGCAGCAAGTCATTCTGAGAATCCTATAGGTTGGCACAGGTTTCATGCAAGACGCGTAGACTTCGCATTTTAGAATATGACTTGTAGGTGTCATCTAATGTATGATAAAAGTGTTGAGACTTGAAATGCTATTTCTCAATTCGAAAGAAAGGCTTTTGCTGAAGTGACTCGGACGCTTGTGAGTGAGAGCTCTAAAGTCGCTCTAAATGGAATAATTCAATGTCGCAGGAAGAATTCTTGTAGTTTCGAAACGAAAATAATTAATGTGTTTGTAAGAGATTTTTGTATTTCCCGAAACGAGGTATAGTGCGAAGGGCTTGAGCAATGTCAGGAATTAGCTACAAGGTTAACATGTTACTCATCAGCTTTCTTCAACATCATGCGTTGTGCCTTGACGATTTCGATGATGAACTTCTTTCGGCTCTAGGCCGTGACTTTCTCGTTCAGCGTATCAAAAAGAGAAGAAATTGTGCTCAAAATTGAGAACAATCAGAAATCATTACGAAAATTAGGAAAGCATACACGATGTATTTTCAAGATCATCATGTCTTTTATCAAGGTGACACAAATGATCTGACCTGAGAACGAAAATCGAGAAATGTCTTGCTCATCAAGCTTTTGATGCGGTGAGTTGCGAAGTTAAATTTCGTTGACGAGCGTGAGTGAGAGTGAGTGAGAGCGATAAAGAATTTCCTAGTTAGAATGTGTGAGAGCGAATAAGAGTGATAAGAATTTTTTAATCAAAACGAGTGAACTTTTTGTATACTCGAAATATGAAGCGAAATTTCTTACTGCGCACGACATCGCTTGCATGCCTATATTCTTCCAGACTCACACACTATCGAGATGACTCGCCTTCATTTTAAGGAGGTTTATGAATCAAAAACCAAGGATCAAAACCGTCCGCATAAATGTGTCAGGATGCAATCAGAGCAAGTCATGGTGATTTGGTGACTGAGATACTAAAGCTGAGGAAAGGAAGCAAAAGTATCTACATTGACTTGCAAAGGATATAGCCTGCGCCTCCTAAACCTAAATAGAAAAGGCCACCTGGAAAGGCCACCTGGTCTGGTTCGTAACAGTCAGTGAGATGGACCGAATGTCGTGGACCAAGTGATGACTACTACATGTGTGTAACTATTCCGAATCCAGCGCCCTGCATGAGGCTGAAAGAGATTTAGGCTCCTCACTTAAGTTGAGATAATGTGTGGTTTTCTGTCTGATTGTGATCAACCTCCAGATTAGAAGAGTTTCATGTCACGAGAGACCGACTCTTCAGCGGAACTATCGCTCTAGGCCTTTACAGCTGGGACCATGGATTCTCGCCCTTTGCGACTCTTATCTCTAGGTCAGTAACTCTGACCTTATGCAGCCGTATTAAAGTCTCAGTTGAATAGATGGAGGGGGTGTTAAGGGATTGACCTCTCTTTTACTGCTTAAAGAGATATTCCGCGCTCTTGAGAACCAAGGCCACACGGTACAGCCGTACGAATATTTTGATCTCATCGGTGGAACTTCCACAGGAGGGTATTTATGCACATGTCTAGTCAGTCGTGGCCAGCGCTAACGATGTGCTCGCAGCCTTATAGCGATCATGCTCGGTCGGCTACATATGACCATCGACGAAGCCATCGATGCCTATAAACAGCTCTCGCCGGAAATATTCAAGAAGAAGTGGTGGTCTCAGAATCTGTCAGCAAAATATGCCGGGGCGGAGCTGAGACACTATTGGTTTGAAGGGAAGAATCTGAAGGACGCTGTACGACAGTTATTGAGTGATAGGGAGCTTCATCCGGACTTGGAGCTCCTTGAATCCGAGGACCCAAGCTGCCGAGTGTAAGTCTTCAGAAGGTGTTTAATTAAAGTCAAAACTGAAATGCCACGTGCAGTTTCGTATGCGCTGCTAGCGCCGTGTCGACCCATATTGAACTACTCCGCACGTACAAGTCGAGAAGAATTGGGCATCAGAATTATGACTGCTTTGTATGGGAAGCCGTACGAGCAACTTCAGCGGCACCGCTGTTCTTCGAGCCCTTAACTTTACAGAAATCTCAGGCCACTTTTGTCGACGGTGCCGTCAGGGCCAATAATCCGATTGATCAGATTACAAGCGAAGCTAGACATTTATGGCCTGGCAGAAGCATCGGGTGTCTCGTAAGTTTGGGTACGGGCGTTAGGATTCCGCAAGGATTCAACGCAAATAAGTCTCGACTACATGAAGTCCTACAGACTTTAGCGGACATAGCGACAGATGCGAACAATAAAGCTCGAGAGTTTAGGGACACCTCGGAAGGAAGGGAATTGATACGAGGCAAAAGATACTTCAGATATTCTATTCCTCAGGGGGTAGGCGACGTGGGCCTTGCAGACTTCGAGAAGATACCCTACATGGAATCGATGACTTTACCGTATGTGGTAGAAATCGATGACAGCATAGAGGACTGTGCCAAAACCTTGGCCCATCCAAGCTTAAGCAGTTAGTGGCAACTAACGTTCTTAACGAAATTATCTCAATTAATTCCTTTCTAGTAAGTGATGACTTCAACGTTCCCCTTAGCCTACGGGGAATTCCTACGGTGAATCAATTCGTGGCCCGTGATAGTGATTTCGTTCGGCTGGAAAAAGCTTTGATACCCATCTTAGGTTGCGATATGCGTCGCAAAGTCTTCGTCCTACATGGCCTCGGCGGGATCGGCAAGACTCAACTCGCAGTCGAGTTCGCACGAAGGCACCAAAGAACGTTTAATGGTTCTTTCTGGCTAGACGGATCTACGCACGACAGCATACGACAGAGCATTGCCGGCATAGCAACGCTAATACCAAAATCGCGGATGAGCGAAGCGAGTAGAAATTGTAAAGGAGTCTCTGAGAAGCTTGACATGGTTATATTCGAGGTTCTGAGATGGTTTAGTATACCTGAAAATAATCGATGGCTGCTGGTTGTCGACAATGTCGATCGAGCATATCCTCCAGCTGATCAGGATCTCAACGCTTTCGACATAGAGAAATACTTTCCAGATGCCGACCATGGTTCAGTATTAATAACTAGCAGGCTTGAAGAATTAAGGCAGCTCGGATCTAGCCACAAGCTCAAAGGCATGAACGAGAATCAAGGCAAGCGTCTGGTTGAGCTTAGAGCGGGAAAAGCGTTAGAAGGTATTAAGTGATATTGGCGTTTACAACATTACATCAACTAACATTATTAGGTTCAAAAGAACTTGTACAGGAGTTAGGCGGACTGCCCCTTGCGCTTGCCCAGGCTGGCTCTTATATCCATCAAACAAACAATGATGTCATCGGGTACCTGTCTCTGTACCGAGAGAAGTGGTCGAGTCTCTTCGAAAGCGATAGATTTTTATCTTTAAGGGACTTAGGGGGAAGAAGTATACTAACGACCTGGACGTTATCATACGAAGCAATCCAAAGAAAATGTCCAGACGCTGCCCAAATGCTACAGCTCTGGTCATATTTTGATCATGGAGATCTCTGGTACGGGCTATTCACACCACTTCTAAGTGTTGCAACTACCTTAGAGACCAAATTGCCCGAATGGTACGCTCGAGTTGTTAGCAGTCCCACAAACTTTAACGTTGTCATTCAAGCTCTTCTGAGTTATTCGCTGGCTGAGCCTCAACCAACGCCGTTGGCATATTCAGTGCATCCAGCGGTTCATCGATGGTGTTACCACAAAGCAGTCAAAGATAGAAATGCAACTGCTCGACTTGCATTAATTATACTCGGCTCGACGGTACCTCAAGAAATGAATCGAAACTATTGGGTCGTTGAACGACGATTGTTACCGCATTGCAACCATCTTCATAAAGTCATGAAGGACATGCCGGTAGCTAGTTTGAAGGAGTATGGTGACAATAATCTTTTACTTTACTCCTATCATATGCTGGGCATTCTATACTGTGATCAAGGCAAGCTGAAGGAGGCCGAAGAGATGTATCAACGAGCGTTGAAAGGATACGAGAAGGCATGTGGATCAGAACACACATCTACGCTTGACACCGTCAACAACCTGGGCAATCTATATCGTGGTCAAGGCAAGCTGAAGGAGGCCGAAGAGATGTATCAACGAACGTTGAAAGGATACGAGAAGGCATGTGGATCAGAACACACATCTACGCTTGACACCGTCAACAACCTGGGCAATCTATATCGTGGTCAAGGCAAGCTGAAGAAGGCTGAAGAGATGTATCAACGGGCGTTGAAAGGATACGAGAAGGCATGGGGATTAGAACACACATCTACGCTTCGCACCGTCAATAACCTGGGCTTACTATATTGTGATCAAGGCAAGCTGAAGGAGGCTGAAGAGATGTATCAACGGGCGTTGAAAGGAAAGGAGAAGGCATGGGGATCAGAACACACATCTACGCTTCGCATCGTTCACAACCTGGGCAATCTATATCGTGATCAAGGCAAGCTGAAGGAGGCTGAAGAGATGTATCAACGGGCGTTGAAAGGATACGAGAAGGCACGGGGACCAAATCATCCGAATACCATAAGAATAGCTAGGAACCTGGAAAACCTTACACAAGATAGTGTGTGTTCCAAAGCGACATAAGTTTCGCAATTGGCTCACTGGATTGAGGTCACTCGCCTTGTACATAAAAGGTAACCAGTTCGCGCACACTCAGTTTCGGTAAATACCACACCCAGTCTTAGGGTTCGAGAATTGAACAGGAATCAAGCTGATCCGCGCTGAACGCGCACATCAACCTCAACTCTTTCACCACCTTCCTGCATCTACACCTCATCGTCGCCATTATGGTGCTGCAACCACCGCCTGCGGCGGACTATCCTACACTCGAGGCTCTTGTTGAAGCTGTCCAAGCTCACGCAGTAGCGAAAGAATACGCTGTCGACGTCCCATCGGAGCAAAGAACAAGAAAGGTACTATGACTCGAGTTGAAAAGACGAAGGCGAGGTCTACTAGGAGGGACCCCTAAGGCTTTGAACACGTCGATGCAGCTATTCAGGCCTCGCGCGGTGGTAAACACAAAGCCGGAAGAGGTGGAAGAGGCGGAGCAGTCCCCGCACGCGGGAAAGCCATACGGAAGAAACAGAAGGACAAGGAGCTAGCCTCCGTCCTCGTCGCAACGATAGACGCAGATATACAGACGCTAAATGAGGGTTTTAACGATATCGAAGAAGACGTAAGGGGTATAATTACCAGGCAAACAGCGAGGAGGGCGGCGGGGGCGACGAAGACCTCCGCAACCTTCAAAGGGGCTATACACGTCGATGACGAGGGACGAAACTAACGCAGACGGTGACGGTGACGGTGATGCGGATTCTGATGGTGATTGGATATATGATTGGGATGATTGAGGAGGACGGAAGTCAGTCTATTTACCACCTCAAACAGGTGTTATCCCGGGGGCAAATGCATGCATTTAGAGGTTATTTGGAGCTTCAAAAACGGTTTTAATCAGAGGTAACATAGAGGTCCAGAGAACATAGAGGATATGCAATGAATTTGGGGCCAGGGAATCGGTGTTTTCCCAGGCGATATCCCACGCCCGTAAGCGGTGGAAATGATGCGCAAACGAATGCGCAAACGGCCGTTCAATTGAACATCTAATAAATCTATAATATCGATGGGAAGACTCAGGGAACCTAGGGTTCAACCCTCGACCCTAAGACTGGGTGTGGTGAACGTCAAAGAAGCGACGAACCGAATGTGAAAGACCTAAGCTTAGTCGATAGCTGCTTAGACTCAGTCGCCTGCTGCAACTGTCGTACAATTAAGCTAGAGTGGTAACTACGATGCAAATCACGTACATTTGAACCTTACAAACAGTTATTGCGACACAAAGAAGAAATGTGTGCACGAGGGCAGAAGCTCTTTTATGATTGCCTTTTAGATAGGGACCCTATTCGGGCATAGTCCCGAACTAGGGCTTAGCGTCAAGTAAGCTCAATTCCTAAGGTATCGCATTCGGTAGCATCAAGGTAAAAATCATCTTCATATGATAAGTCGGCCAACGAAGTCGAAAGACTCTGTAGCCCGGCTGCTCTGTCAGATCCAAACACCCCTCTAATCGAGTCCACTGAGCTGCTCTAGGTTGCTCCAAACCAACCACATCCTCTATCATCTCTTCGAGTCCCAAACCCGATCCTGCATCCGGCAAAGACCATCGAAGTGGTAGAAAGAGAAAGTAACCCGACAACACCAGGTGCTCGGTGGAGCGAAGTAGCCTTGACGATAGGAACCTCCTCTGGCTCCGCATTACCATCTCACTGTCGCCGAGACTCGAGCAGGATTTTTGCCATAGGGGCCAGCAAACTCCGCCCTGCATGTGATGGTCTCTATGTCTTAGAGGGGGTTACACTGTATGGGGAGAGTGTTCTCTAGATGAAAGAGGGCACTTGTATCCAAGGGCTCTGGTCGTCACAGTTATGTGAAGGTAATACTATTGAGATAACTGCTCGCAGAAGATGAATTCAATCAATCTACTCGTAAAGGGGCAGGGTTTACAGTATATGATAGCCCCAGCAAGCCAAGTGAAGCCTCGAGGTGAGCGTGGCATAGACCATGGCTGAGGTGCAGCCATCAAGTAGTGCAGCGTTTGCAGAGACCAACCAAATATCGCCTGCTACTATGGCCTTGACTTTACATTGTGGATTCATCCTTATATCCATCCTCTACAGACATGTTCATCATAGACTATGCTTTCATGCAGAGAACCGTGGTGGGACCTGCCGGGGTATCAAGTTGCAATGTTGGAAAATATCAGATTGACGTGGTGCAGCCATCCTTTAGTTTTCACTTCTGTATTCGTTCAGACCATTCACATGCCCTGCCAGACTATCCAACCCCAGCTAAAGCAGCATGCGTCTTCGCCTGAACACCAATTGTATCCTGTGTCGTGCATACACTTCCAGGGTTTCAAGCCTTTGTTCGCTTTTATTGGATATGATGGATTCCCGCATAGTCGGGCTACGCAAACGCTGATAGCTTGATTGTAGCCTTATCCTCTCTACTTTTCCTTGCGTTTCTTCCATCTCACACAGCCTCTACAATTTTGCTCTTGCGCCATCTACAGCTTGCCAGAACAAAAGAGTGTGACGAGATCATTGGCTATGGCTCCAAGGGGTGGAAGAGGTGGAAGAGGACGAGGGAACGCAAACCAAAGCCGAATGAATGGAGCTGTATGCCGATTTTTCCTTCAGGGTAATTGCCGGCACAACGCTGCCCACTGCCACTTCTCGCACGATTTGGGCTTAGATCGCGAAGTGTCATCAGTTCAACAACGTGTCAGAGCCGAAATCACAGAAGAAGAACAAGCCGCAAAACAAGACTATACTACATGGAGGAGACTGCTGAGAACACCGTTGCAGTCCAATGACTTCCAAACAATCGAGAGCCTATGGAGCCAAGCTCTGGAAATCCTGGATCATGGCGAGAGGAATTGGAAACAAATGCTCCCTCAGGATCTTATCAACGACGAGCAGCTTCACGGCTATCAGCATATCCAGGTCTTGCTGAGCATGACGGTCAATGCTGGCGGCTGGGCGAGGTTTAACGAACTAGCATGGCCTTTCCTAAAGGTCATTACGCATCCAGCATTGCTGGATTGCCTTTCAGTAGACACTTATGTTGGAGACTTGTACAACTTTGTTAGTGGCAGCGGTGGTTCGAGAGCCATCCCTTTCTTTCAGCGACTAAGCAGTAGCCTGCTGGAAGCAAGTCTAATACCAGCGTCGGCTGACACGAAATCATTTGGAGAAGTCCATATTGCGATTACTACAGCTGTTCGAGAGATCCTTAGACGAAACCCACGAGCGTTGTTTCATGATGAGCTCCCAGATCTAGTTGAGTCTCTACAGAACAATTTCGAGGTCACGGCTTTCGATAAGACTTCGGCGTCGTATGTTATCGTTACAAGACGTGTAACCGAGCTTCTGCGAATGGTTCATCGAGCAAAAGGTCTACTGGTGGAAGAGAACGGCAATGAAATCGACAACGACCAGCCACATGTAGCTACGTCTACCTATCCGCGAGACCTTGATATGCCTGGGGACAGACATGATAATGACAAGATGGATATCACCAGGATTAAGATAGTCCCGACAGAAGACGAAATCAGATGCGATCGTCCTGACTACCTACCATCTACAAGCCTTGATCAGCCACATTTCTTACACGGGGTTGAGCGGCTATTCGATACGCACTTTCGTTTACTCCGCCACGACATTTTTGGAGAAGTCAAGACAGCATTGAATGGATTAATCGATGCCTGTGAGAAGGACTCTAGCCTTGCCAAGAATCCCAAGCTGTTTCTTGGAGACTTACAAGCATACAGCTATAGTGGCGCCCGTGTCAGCTATCTTTCATTCGACAAGAAGCGTGGATTGGAAGCTCAACTTTCCTTTCTGCAGCCTTATCAAACGCTGAAGAAGAAGACAGCAGAACGCCGAAAATGGTGGGAGGACACGAAGCGTCTCGAGGAGGGCTCACTATTGTGCCTCGTTACCTTTGAGGACGCGAAAAGCTCATTGCTGTTCTTCACTATTAGTCACAAAGTCACCGATGCCAAGGATCCGTATGGACTGGCTTCGGAAAAGTCAGGAGATTACGCTACGATCACTGCAAAACTTATTTCTTATGGAGACGTGGAACCGTTGAAACAGCTGCTTCTGCTAAGTCTGGCACAAAAGAAGTCACAAACTAAACTGATCATCGAATTTCCAGGGGTACTGCTTGCAACATTTATGCCAATCCTCGAGAACATACAGCAAATGCAGAAAGTTAGTCGCTTGCCTTTCCACGAATGGATTGCCCCCAGCTCAACCGGTGATGGCGCAGCAGAAGCTCGCACCCAAGTCAATGTGCCTCCTCCTATTTATGCTCGTAGTCCTGAGTTTACCTTCGATCTAAAACCTATTCTGGATAATACAAACGATGCCTTCTTCTTGAACCCGGCATCTGCAGACGACCCCAGTATATCGGATGAGCTCGACCGGAGAACGTCTTTAGACAAAGGACAATGCGAGGCTCTAGTCACTGCTCTTACGCGTGAATTCGCTCTCATCCAAGGCCCACCGGGCACGGGTAAATCACATCTTGGGGTTCAAGTTATGCGAGTTCTTATACACAACCGGGAAAGTGCCGATTTAGGTCCCATACTGGTCGTTTGCTACACCAACCATGCTTTGGACCAGTTTCTTGAGCATCTAGTGAAGGTTGGCATTGACAAGGTTATTCGTATTGGGGGTGAGAGCAAGTCTCAAATTTTGGAAGGAAAGAACCTGCGACTAGCATCTCTAGGCGAATCGAAGACGGGTGCTGAGAGATTCCTCTTAGGTAAATCGTACGGGGAAATAGAAAAACTTGAACGGACCGTCAAGTCTAAGCTGGCTACTTTGCATAGATTTAAGCCCGACTGGGAAACTCTCAAATCCCACCTATTTCGCAACTACCCACACATCTACTCTCAATTCTCCCGTATTGACAATGAGGGATTTGAGCTGGTGAGTCGTGAAGAGCCGTTCGATCTCTGGAGAACTGGTCAGGGAGAGGATCTCGGAGAACTTGATGACTGCGCAGGAACCACTAACAACATCCTCCGGAAGGCAAATCGCAAGATATATAATGTGTCGATGAGGGATAGACAAACACTCTTGAATTACTGGTTACAGGAGATGCATGATAATCTTATGGATGACATCTTCAACGCGGTAAAGGAAACAGAAACGCTCAAACAGTGCGTGGCCCAGGTCCACGACGAAGTCGATCGGCGGGTCCTTGAGACAGCTGAAGTCATTGGTGTAACAACCTCAGGTCTTGCAAAGAGGATCTCGGTACTGCGACACATCCACACCAAGGTTGTAATCTGCGAGGAAGCTGGCGAAGTACTGGAGGCGCATATGCTTTCAGCCTTGGTTCCTAGTGTTGAGAGCCTTATACAGATCGGTGACCAACAACAGCTTCGACCCCAGATCAAGAACTTCAAGGACTTGTCACTTGAGAGCCCACAGGGAGCACTATACAAGCTTGATCGCAGCCAGTTTGAGCGACTTTCGGTTGTCGAAAATGGGAGGCCTGCGTTTCCTATTTCGCAGCTCAATGTCCAGCGTCGAATGCGCCCCGAAATATCCGCACTAATCCGCAATACTCTCTACCCTCGGCTTCAAGATCATGAGACTGTTAAAAGCTTGCCTGATGTAGTAGGCTTGCGGAAGAATCTATTTTGGCTCGACCATACCAACCTCGAGGAAAGGGCTCTGCCTGATGCTCACCAAAAGTCGAAGAGTAATCTTTGGGAAGTCGATATAACGCATGCTTTAGTCCGACATATCGTCCGCCAGGGCGTATACAAGAGTGAAGATATTGCTGTATTGACTCCTTATAGCGGCCAGTTGCAGAAGCTTCGTGCGAAAATGCGACATGACTTCGAAATTATCTTGAGTGAACGAGATCAGGACGTCCTCCTTAAGGATGGATTCCTAATGGAAGACGCTGGTCAGGTGACTACAAATGGTCCAGTTCTCCAAAAGAAAGCTATGAACGAGTTGTTGCGAATCGCCACCGTGGATAATTTTCAAGGCGAGGAAGCGAAGGTCATAGTCGTTTCCCTTGTCCGGAGCAATAGTGAGAGAAAGGTTGGGTTTCTCAAGACTACAAATCGCATCAACGTCCTTCTGAGCCGTGCTCAACACGGCATGTACCTCATTGGCAATTCCAAAACGTATTCGAATATTGCGATGTGGTCCAAAGTTCTTGGAATGCTCCGTGTAGATGACTCAGTGGGCGAAGCTCTTGGCCTTTGTTGTCCACGGCATATGGAAACAGAGATATGGGTCTCTAAGCCGGAAGATTTCGCCAACGTTAGCCCCGAGGGAGGGTGTATGCTCCCTTGTGACAGGCGTCTCAGCGCATGCGGTCACCGATGCTTTGCGAAATGCCATTCTGAGGCCATGCATCAAGTGTTCCCTTGCCCACAACCATGCCAGCGGCTCCACAACGTATGCAATCACGAGTGCCCCAAGTCTTGCGGCGAAAAATGTGGGGACTGTATGCTGAAAGTAAATGGCGTGAAACTCCTTTGCGGTCACATCAAAGACAATGTCTATTGCTACCAGACCCTTGATCTTGAATCAATACAGTGCAAAGAACTGGTCCATCGACAAGTACCAACATGTGGCCATGATATTGAACTGCAATGCTTCCGAGATATCAAATCAGTATTATGCCCGGTGCGATGCGAGAAAGTCCTTAGTTGTGGGCATCCTTGCCGTGGAACTTGTGGTAAGTGCAATGGCATAAATCAAAATGGTCAGGCCACAATGACACATACCAAATGCACTGCCTTGTGTGGAAGACACTTTGGTACCTGTAATCATTCATGTCCTCGGACATGTCATGGAGGATCTGATTGCGGCCTTTGCTCTTCGCCATGTGAGGTAAGCTGATCCCATGAGTATCTGTCATTTGTCGAAGAGTACCGAATATGGTTTGAATTCTGTGCGGCTATGGACTGATGTAACCAACCTTGCAAAACACAGACTCCGCTGACATATACTAGGTCCGCTGTGGCCACTCTCGGTGCAACAAGTCATGTCACGAGCCATGTGCGCCGTGCATTCAGGACTGCAGCTGGTTCTGCGAGCACCAAGGCCGATGCAGTATGCCATGTGCAGCACCGTGCAATCGACTACCATGTTCAAAGCGCTGTAGCGAAGTCCTTCCGTGTGGTCACCAATGCCCAAGCCTGTGCGGCGAGATCTGCCCTATCGACTACTGTCAGTCATGCTCATCTGACAGCAAACGAGCGCAGCGTATCGATCTACTTGAGTTCAAATCGTTTAGCGAGGTTGACATTGACGAAAGCCCTATTGTTGTTCTTGGTTGTGGCCACTTTTTCACCGCCGAGACTCTCGATGGCCACATGCAGATGAGTGAAGTCTATGATCAAGACCTTAACGGGGAATTCGTCAGGCTTAGAGACGACCAAGGGTCCTTGGCTAAGGCAGTACCCCAATGCCCAGACTGCCAGCAGCCCGTCAGGCAGTATGCCACCCAACGCTATAACCGAGTCATCAATCGCGCAGTCGCCGACGAAATGTCGAAGCGGTTTTTGGTAACTGGCAAGGTCCAAATCGAAGAGCTTGAGCTTCAAGTTGATCGACTGGCAGGGGAGCTTGAAAAATCGCAGAAGGAACTTATTGCTGGTATTACTGGGCAATCATTGAGCCCAGCAGCAACGATTGAGACAAATCTTAGATTAACTTCTAGGCACGATAGGTCTCTAAAATTGTCTCGCTCTGTTGCCGCTTTTTTGAAACAGGTTGACGACAAGAATCAACCGGCCAGAAAACTCCATGATGCCACCGTAAAGGCCGCCAGAGCCACAGCAAGCATCGAAGAACAAATGAAGCAGCTCTCCGTTGAAGTCTCCGCTGAGGTCCCACGGGATCGTCGAATTGTTCTTGGTGCACGGTCAATGCAAATAAAGCTCTTATATATCATACTCGCCGATAAAGTGGAGACAGTCCAGGAAATAGATTCCATATCTGCCGGTATGACCATAAAGATCCCAGGCCAGGATCCCATCCAACTCTCCACCTCCTTTTTCAAAACCTGCGAAGTGTTCATCGCCGACTGCAACACCGAGAATCTCCCAAAGCTCAACGTCGCAGCTCGCCTCTACTACGCCCAGGCTGCTCGCCTCTTCCAAAAATACGCGGCTTCGAACCAAAACTCCAGTACCAAGGCAACAGACTACGTTGCCACCGCGCGTACCCAGCTTGAAGAAGCCAAGGAAATGTGTACCCAGCCATTCCAAAACGCCCAAATCCTCCTCCTCGCTGTCGAACAGACGCTCAATTCGTTGCGGAAAGAATGGTACGCCCCCATCAGCGCCTCGGAACTATCAGCCATCAAAGACGCCATGGTTGCCGGTCCCCGCGGTCTTGCTACTCACTCCGGTCACTGGTACAATTGCCAAAACGGCCACCCGGTAAGTCTAAACATGCTACCCACCGTTATCTTCTGAGCTAACGACCTTGTGCACAAAAAGTTTGCAGTAGGCGAGTGCGGTATGCCAATGCAGCAGGCACGGTGTCCGGAGTGTGGCGCCACGGTAGGCGGGTTGAGCCACGAGCCGGCGGTGGGTGTGACGAGGGCGGTGCTGATGGAGGGGTGAGCGGTGAGAGAGATATGTGGGTTGAGGGACCCCGACGGGAGCGGAGAAGGGCAATTCGTTGTTGAGGATGGTGGAAGACGTGCATTTGCATGGATGGGTTTCCGACTTGGACACAACGGAAAAGGCAGTAACGGGTTCCTGGAGGCAAGTTCTTCTTCGGCCTTAAAGTGTATGAACACCTACGGAAGCATAGACCAACCAGACACAAAACACTCCTACCCGCCTAATCACGAAAATCACGAAAATCATACCAAACAAACAGCGTCACAACCATGCTTTCCCCTCAACAAACCCCACTACTCCCCCTCAAAAAATCTGCATCATCACCATCATCCCCCCTCTCCACCCTTCCTTCACATCAACCACCCCCTTCAACAACCCATACATGCCGACCTAGCCCGAACCCAAAAACGCAGCCAAACCAAACATTTTCCCATCCTCTACCTCAAGCCACTGCAACCACCCCCCGGGATAGCCATCACGAAAACCCTTTCACTCCCGCCCCCGCCCCACCTACACCCGCAAGTATTCCCAACTCCGCCCACAGCATCCTCAAAGACAACAGCAGCGCAAATCATTCGTTTGCATTTCCTCGACGCCGCTTTCATAGGACCTTCAACTTGCCTGGTTTGAGTGGGGGTGTTGTTGATGATGTAGATAGGGGGGGGGGAGTGTAGATTTGCTTTTAAAAAGTAGGGGGGAAGGGATGGTGGAGGAAATGTCTGGGAAGGTGTTTAAGTAGGGGGATAGAGAATGGGCTATGTAAGAGAGGGGGAAATAAGTGGGATTTAGTAGCTGGCTGGGTAGGGGGAGACGGAGGGTTTTTTTTTCGAGCGCGGTATGGAGCTTTGGTTCGCGAAGGGGGTTTTGTTGCGGGAGGGGGGGTTGGGGTTTTGTGGTGTGGTGGTGGGTGTGGGTTTTGCGGTTGTGGGTGGTGGTGAGGTGGGGAGGGTGTGGGTTTGGTGGTTGCGGGTGATGGGGGGTTGGCGGCTTTTGGTGGATGGTTCTGGGTGTGGGTTTGGTGGAGGTTTTCTTCTCGGGTTGAATTGGGTGTGCAAGGGGTGGAGTTGGGTTGGGTTGGGGAGAGGGTGGATTGGATTTGGCGGTCTGATTGTTGGGGGTGGAGATTCTTAAGTGGTATGTCAAATTTCTCAAAGGTACATGTTTTCGTTTTTGTGTGTTCTTGGGACTTTGACATTGTTCTGTTGATAACGTGTAATTTCGTGTTAACCTTTTTTTTGGGGGTGACAGACAGAGTGCTGATATAGAAGTTTATAATTTCTGAACGTAAGAGCGAAGCAAAGGAAGGAATGAATACACAACCTAAGCATATGTGGATTTAGTAACGGAGAATTGGAGATAATGCTTTGGGGGATTCCAGATTTGCGTAAGAGTTAGCATTAGAGCTTCGTGCAGATAACGGGATAAGTTGTGTCAGACGTACAACATGTTGCTGCTCCTTGTACTCAAGGTCTTGTTTTATCGACGTACGACTCCTAGAGATCGAAAAATTTGGAGGGAATTTATCAATCGCATGGGAAGATCTTGCTATGAAAAAAAGTTCAAAATCGCTCAGAATCCACCGTGGTAAGGGAACATCAATATGGCAAACGCGGGGATAATATGCACCACAACCCCTGTCGTTCTCAACAAATATGTCGTTGCAAAGATGATGGGAAATATAGGGGGGTTAAAGTTATGGAACATGCTCTTACTGAGATCATGGGTAATATGTGGGCTCGTGGGGCCTGAATGTCTGGTTTGAGGGCTATTGCTACCATCGTCAGAGATCTTCTCGCTACTACTCAAGATATCCTCAAAGCTGTCATCTGATTTGGCCATTACTGGCCTGCGACATCTCATCCGCGCGAGACTGCGGGCGGCTTCAAAAACGACTGCACCGTTTACTTTAAGCTCCAACGGTCGTGTTGGATGTGCCGCAACAACATGCTGTTATCGATTGCATTCAGTTATTGACTTGTAGTTGCATGGCTTGAATGAGTTGCTACCCTGCGGCTTCGACCAACAACACTTGTCCGTCAATCTGCGGTTTCTATCATCTCCTTCGCAATGACGTTCCAGATCTCTCAAGCACGGTACCGAAGCGACGAGGTAGTTCTTTCCAGACGGAATCGGAGTCCAAGTCTGACACACCTCTTCGGCATTACGTGGCCTGATGGGAGGATCCAAATTTCTACGAAAATGAACAAGCATATTTGGGTGGTTGCCTGTGGAGCTGATCCATGTATCATCTTCATTATTCTGAATGACAACCTCCTTTCTTAGAATGGGCACTCGAGCGTCGATCATGTCAGCGAGATTCTATCCATAAAGACGAGGATTCTGAACTCATGCTAGTAGCCAGGAGACTTAATTGGATGATGACGTTCGATCCTGTGTGGCTCTGCAAGCTTTCAGAATCAGGACGAAGTCTTTAACAATATTTATAAATCTTCATGGCGCTGCATCTGATTGTCGTCTGATTGTCGCTCAAAACTTAGCTCTCTATTGCTTGCAATGCAAATTATTGCTGCACGCCCTTCATCCGCTGAGATCAATGCACTTGGCAGTCTCTCTATTTCTTCGTAGGCCAGGTCCGTTCTTTCGAGAAATCAGGACCATACTACGTGTAGAACAACGTTCAATTCTGGAACTAGCCAGGCAGTGCTTCTTGCAACATCGTACATCGGTACCGGCGTCCTCTGTGACAAGTTCAACCCACGATCAAAGCTGTCGCGTGATTTCATGTGTGCTGTTTGCGTTCTGGTCAGACCTAGCTCTCCAGCTGCTGTGACCCCGAATACACCCATACCGGGGGTACCCATTGAAGTGCCTACTTTCTTTTGCCAAAACATGCGGCTTTGTTCAACGCGGGCGCCAGACTTGTCATCTGATGTCTGTGTCTCAAAGCTCTTGGCCCCCAAGTAGATTTCTGCAGAACTGCAGTATCCTAGGAATGACCTAGCCTTTCGAGTCAGATCCAAGCTACAG